>ERZ1106922.26-NODE-26-length-93414-cov-160.801594_pt1 | contig 93414 bp, 96 predicted proteins | sample MGYA00403656_ERZ1106922 | MGnify/ENA primary metagenome ERZ1106922 (study PRJEB35170, sample SAMEA104062453) | human gut metagenome | biome: human gut; feature: human-associated habitat; material: faeces | place: Denmark | collected 2012-10-12 ... | reverse complement strand
GTGCTCAACAGGGGGATCTTTTCACCGCTTGTGCCAAGTTCTCTTAAACCAAGGTATTGGATAACGGCCAGTGTGCTTGTTTTAGCCAGAATATCGCGACCGACTGACGTTAAATCAGTCTGAGCTACCGTATCCTTACCAGTGAAATAAGGCAGTTTGTTTGCACCAGTCGCAAGGGCAGCGAGAGCGGTTAAAGTTGCATCCAGAGGCTGTTTGCCTGCCAGCGCATTTGTCATTGTTGTCGCAAAGTTCGGGTCATTGCCAAGTGCTGCGGCAAGCTCATTCAGGGTATCAAGAGCTTCTGGTGATGAACCAACCAATGCGGATATGGCAGCTCTTACATAAGCGGTCGTAGCAATCTGCGTGTTATTCGTACCCTGTTCAGCGGTAGGCGCAGTAGGTATTCCCGTTAATGCAGGACTTGCTAAAGGAGCTTTAAGAGCCAGAGCATTGTTGATAGTTGTGCTGAAATTCGGGTCGTTATTGATCGCAGCAGCTATTTCTTTAAGCGTATCCAGTGTGCCAGGTGCACCGTTGATAAGTGCCGTTATAGCTGCCTTAACAAAGGCTGTATTTGCGATCTGCGTGCTATTTGTACCTTGCGCTGCCGTCGGCGCGGTTGGCGTTCCTGTCAGACTCGGGCTTTCTATTGGCGCTTTGGTATCAGCAAGATCTTTTACAGACTTAACGGCTTTAGGGGTAGCCGCCATTGTTTCGCTGTCGCTGTTAGTTTCGCTACTGAGCTGAACTAATCCCTTTTGCGTTGTGCTTGCATCCTGCGCCGTATACTTGCTTTTCGCCAGATCGTAGGCTTTTTTAACTGCCAGCGAACTTGCAGCAACATCACTTCTGCTACTGGTTACAGAGTCTGAAATATCAATGCCGATCGTGCGGTTAATACGCTCGGATGTATCAATCATCTCCTGGGTAATGGCTGATACTCCAGCAGGGATATTCACCGTACAAACAAGCAGCTCCCCATCTCCTAACTGATATGAATCGGTATAGGTTCTGGTAACAAATTCAGCCGCATGAATATGTGACGCGGTATTAACCTGATAGGTATCCTCTCCAAGGAGGTATCTTCCCTTCAGCACAATTGCATATTTCTTACCTGCGCTAAGTGCAAGAGAAATATCCTTACGATGCTGAATAGTTACCTGGTAGAATTCACCAATATCCACTGACGCTGCGCCAGCAGTTTTATCACCATCCACAGAGGTGATTAACAGGTTCATCCCACCGCCAGGCTTAGGTAAGAAACCGGCATAAAATCCCGGGTCAACAATCCCCCTGAATTTTCGGTTTAGCGCGGCTGACAGATATGGTTCGTGGTATTGCACATCAGCAACCAGAGCCAACGACTCGGGTGATGGGTAAGTAACCGATGTAACAACTGTAACGTCATTCATCAAGCATATCCTTATGCTGTAGTCGTGTTTATGGCCATAACTGCGGTATATGTTTTGCCCACATACAGCGAGTCCTCCTGGACACAAATAATGGCGATTGGCTTGTTCTCGTTATCCAGAACAACCAGAGTGTTGAATGGGTAGTTTTTCCCTTCCTGCAACTGGCTTTGATCAAGGTCCATTCGGACAGTAATTATCCCACCTGAGTAGGTTGGCACGAGGTTGATGGTACAAAATTGGCTGGTCAGTTCTGCCAGATCGAAAGCCTTTGGCAGTTCTCCAATCTCATAAGTGCCATCTCCTTTCTTAGTAACCAGAGAACTGGTACCGAAAACGGCCTTGCTGATTAAAAATCGAGAGCCTTTGTTAATGGACGATTCAGCGCGCCGCTGATAGTAATAGTCCAACAACTGACTCTTATAGAGGTTTGTTGAGACGTCAGACATGATTTTCCCTAATCAATGTTGTGAAGCCTCATTGTAAGAGAAGTAACTTGTCACCCCGCCCTGCGGACGGGGTGATTGTCAGGCGTCGCTATCCAGCAACAAATCATCTGCGCGGGTGCGATCAAACGTAGGTGTCGCTTTCACAATAGTGCCACCAGGCGTTGCGGTGATCGGGGCGCTAATCGACGTAACTCCAGTAAGCGAAGTTGTATCCGAAGTTTCAAACCAGCAGAATGCTTTTTCGGTATCAGAAATCTCGTTCAAAGTGATCATGTCGGCCTGTTCATTTACAACAACCGACAAATAGAGCGTAAGCCCATCAAACACTATATGCAGTGGCAGTAGAGGCTTTACGAACTGATTAAACTTTCTGAGAATTTCTTCTGTAATTGCGGACTGATCTATCGTGCCAGTAATACCCATTGTCCGGGCCAGGTCGTTTATGGGAATACTGATCATCCCTCTGGAAGTCAGAAACATCTCGCCGAATGTGCCGCCGGTAGTCTCCAATGTGCTTTCTGGTATTAGAACTGTGCCATAGGGATGACGCTCAAGGTCCACCGGTGCATATATCGGATCCCATAAAACAGAAATACCGTTAAATTCGCGGTAAATTGTCTGGTTTATAGGACGTTCAGTTCCCTTAAAGTGGATCTCATCAAGCCGCTGTTGTAACAACATCGGAACGGAAGATGAGTTCGAGGTTCTGATAGTAAAGAACTGGCCAAGTTCATTTGTCCTGGTCTCCAGATCCTCCTTGCTCATGGAGAAAATAGACTTCCGGTTGGTAATTCGCTCCAACCATGGGTCAACAAAGGTGTCCATCATTGACTGAATCAAATCAGCCAATGATTTATAGAGCAATGACTTTTGCTTAGCTGATGTAAGCCGGTTATTAAACCAGGAACGCTGCATCACTCCTCCTCATACGAAATATTAAAGGTGGAGTTTTCTGTATCCAGATAAACGAAATCGTAAAAGCCGTTGGACTCATTCCACTCGACAAATTCCAGATAAAAGTCGCGGAAATAACCCAGCGTTTCGATAAACGCCCAAACGTCTTTTTTCTTAATCAGGATGTACTTCCCGACGCGGTTCGGATCAAAGAAAGTTGAGTCGCGCCCAAATTTTGTTTCCAGCGCCGACTTCAGCTCATCGGTCACATTCTCAATGGTCAGGCTTGCCGATATCCGTCCGGTGATGGTTATCTTAAATGGTAGTTTTCTGACCTCTTTATACGAGAATTTCTTGTTCAACTCATTCGGCACCTTCTTAAAGGCAGCCAGGATCATTTCTTCAAGCTCTGACTGGCTTTTATTTGGATGCCACCCTGAAATAAATATCTTATTGATATTCCGAACATTATAAGCACCATCTAATTTCTCTTGCCGGCCTTCGCCCCATGCCTTTACCCAGGACAGTCCCGGGATGTTACGCACCAGAAAATACGTATAGTCCCCGCCCCATACGACCTGATCATCATAGGCAAGGTAATATTGTGCACGGTTACGTGTGATCTCCGTTGTTTCGGCATCGGTACCTGCGGTTATAGGTGTCGTTGTCTTAACTGAAATCATATTAGCTAAATTAGCCGCAGAATCGACAGGCGTCAGGTTTTGGCCAGCAACCAGGGTTATATCGCCGTTGGTGCACCATACCTTAAGCGTAATGGTCGAGCCTTCTGGCGGTATTTGCCCAATTAGCCCATCACCGAATCGAACCCCCAACTGCTCGGATGGTTTATAAAACTCAACGTAGACCTGGCTTTTACTACCGGCTAACCGGAACATAGTGCTGGAAGACCACTGCGTGGTCTTACCATCGGTCGTCACGAATACTTCCAGCTTATAGCAGACAGCAGTGAGAGCCTTTGATAACACGACTTCCAGAAATTCTTTGGCTGCCGTAACGGTATATGTCACCTCCTGGATTTCCAACTGTGCCACTTCTACCGTACCGGTGCCGTCAACCAACCTGCATACATCCATAGTCATGTAAGGATACTGGTCGTCAGATATTAAAGGCATGTTTTTGGGGATTACCGCTGGGGCATCTTCACTTGTGGCGGTGATCTCAATCATCCCCGATGACGGTGTTGGCTTGGTACCAACGTAACTATTCGTTTCTGCCGCTGCCAGGATAGAAGAACGCCGCGTCGCGGTCGATATAAAGCCTTCAGCCAGCGCCGCATCGGCATACTGAAAGCACCTGTAGACAATCTGGGTAATAAACAATGTCAGCATCGAGACAAATTGAGAGCCGACAAACTTCGACCAGAATGAATCTTTCTCGACAAGCTCTTCAAACTCTGCACGAATACTGTCTTTAGTAGGTGTTGTTTTACTCATAGCACCACGTCCTGTGTGATAGTTATATCCCTGATACGAATGGATATTTTCAACTTATCAAAAGCATCTCCCTCGGCTACTGACAAGCCAGAAATCGGTATGTCGGGTAAATCTACCGTCAGTTTTTGCAAAAGCATTGCTTCAACCGCAATTTGAACATGCGACAAGTTGGTCGGTTCGTGTTTAAACTGCGGTAAAACATTGCCCCATGACGGATCTCCGTATACCTCACCCTGATAAGTGTTTAGCCACTCATATAAACGAGCGCCCCAGGCCTCCTCCTGGGACTCATACGTTTTTACGCCGGATAACTCCAGCGTCAGCAAAGGATCAATTTCGTTATTGTTGGCCATCAATCAACTCTCGCGTAGTCATTCATCAACGGATCATCAATTGACAGTGGTACCGTGCGCATAACGCCCGGCTGAGGCGTGCTGACCTTTACGACAGTTCCCTGGCCTTTCGCCGAGTCTTTAGTGTGCTCTTCAATCCTGGCAAGCAATGAGGTCATCTGCGCAAACAGCCGCTTCGTTTCACCATCAAGTGAAACGGTATTATCAGCCAACTGCATTGTCGGCTTGGCACCGGAGCCGCCAAGGTCACTAATAACCTGTCCGTCTATCTGCATACGACCGGTTGGTTGCTGCAAATCGTTGGCGGCAGTCGTCACCTGGAACGTGGAGGCTGGTTGAGGAGAATTATTTGAGCGCATTCCCCGGGCATTAATGAGTTTGTCATACAGTCCATCAATCCCCATTTGTGCGCCGAGCTGGTCAAAGTAACTTGAGTTGCTGGCCACCGGACGCGCCTCTTCAACTGGCATCGGAGTATCAACATACACATTGCCAGCTGCTGTTGCGGTCCCATTTCCTCGTGCACGTTCTTCGAGGGTTCCCTGGACGACTTCTCGACGCATCCCCCGACCATTCATGAATTTGTTGACCAGATCGTTAACGCCAACAGCATTACCGATTTTGTCTACCAGACCGCCCTTCTCAAACGGGCTATCACCAGGGGTAAACGCCAGGCCAGTAGACTGATCGATAACGGCGTTATCAGGCAGTGGTCCCCTCACTCCATATTGCGCCCCCCCCTGTGCTCCTGCCCCTGGTGTATAGATTTCACCACCTAAATAGCGAGCACGATGAGTATTGACCTTGATCGCGTACTCACGGTTTTCTTTCGATAAGTCACCTGTGCCTTTTTTCCACCTATTAATAGTGCCAAACCCAGCGTTATATGCAGTGATGGCCTCGTTTAAGTCTCCATTGGCTTGCTTCAGATACTTGCTCATGAGAAGAGCCGCAGCTTCTGCCGATTTCACAGGATCAAATGCATCCGGTTCCGATATCCCTGTCTCTTTACGAGCAATACTCGTGAACTGGAACATCCCGAGTGCGCCACCACTTAACTTTCCATCTGGTGATCTTGTAAGCGGAGACTTTGCGTTAGGATCCCCTCCTGATTCAGTTGCAGCAATCGCGTAAAGAGTGCCTTCAGGAAGACCATATTTATTCTCTAGTTCAGCAAAATACGGAGCTAACTTATCGAGATTTGCCTTACCTTCAGCGCCAAGGCTTCCGACTTTTACATCTAAGTTGCCATTATTGTAGGTATCAGCAGCTTTCTGAATGTCATTCCCAGTGCCGGTGGTATTACGCGACGATGATGACGAGCTATTTTGTCCAATAGCTGAATCAATTTTCCGCACCGCGCTATTGCCCGTTTCTACGGCATTTGCATTGATAATCTGATTGGCAGTTTCTTTAACTGTTTTATTGCTATCTTTCGCCGTGTCCAGTGCCGCATTTATCACGCGGGTAGCAATATTAGTCTGTTTAGCATCGGATTCAGTTTTAGAATCAGATGTCTCCTGGTGGCTATTAACCGGAGCTTTTAACTCTGGAGTGATTTCTTTTGCATTAGCCTCGCCGATCGGATTGGGTATTTTTGATACAATCATTGCCGCAGGGGTATTTTTAACGGCATCAACCGCTGCATCTAATGCTTTACCGGGTAAATTTTTAACCCCATCCCAAATATTACCAGCCGCCTCTTTAATGTGTTTCCCTGGGTTCTTAATGAAGTCAATTGCACTATCAATTGCATCACTGAAAACCTGTTTCAGGTTATCGACAGTAAAGAAGTCTTTGATGGCATCCAGCTTTTCAAGCAACTTATTAGATGTATCGCTAAACCATGCTGAAACAGCATCACCAATCTTTGCTGTGTAATCATCGAACTTGGTAGAAATGGTGTCGCCAAGGTTAGAAATATATGTTTCTAAGTTGGTAACCCCGCTATCAATGGCCTGGGCAATACTTTCCGTCGAAAATGATTGCAACATATTGCCGATATCCTCAAATCCAAGTGATTTGAGAACATCACCAATAGCACTGCTAATACCAGATACCAGTCCCCCCAAATCAAGAACATTGGCTAACGTATAAGCGGCTTTTTGCTGGAATGATGGATCTTGTCCTGATTTAAGCCCAAACGCCCGACGTTGCGCTTCTGTATCATTCCAACCGGTTACCGCATCATAAATACCTCCAGCCACTGTGCCGACCAGGGGAATTGCGCGTAACGCCCCTTTACCAACTGCCTTTAATCCAAGTTTACCTGCTGCCCGGGCAGCCAAATCTCCGCCTTCATGGGCGAGAGTCTTCTTGCCCCCACCGCGTAGCATTCCTACGAGTCTCTTTGCCCCCAGAGCGCCAAAAGCGAGTGCTCCAGCTTTTTTCAGCATGCCACGCCCCATTAACAACGACGCGACGCCACCGGCCCCCTTCCCTAACAGGCTAAATAGTTTAGACAGCAAGCCGCCCTTCTTTTTCCCGGTGTTTTTGGCTATCTGATCAAGGGCGCTGAGAATCTTGTCATTGCCCTCTTTAATTTCGCTGGTCTGCTCCTGAAGATCCTGAACCGTCCGTTTTTGGGTGTTAACCTGAACGACATCGGCACTATTTTGCGATTTACGCCTAAAAAAACCTTTTCTACGGCTGTTATCGTCATTGCCACGAATCACATCGGCAATAGACTTTCTGGCACCATTAAGCGATCCACCAACTTCTTTTGATATCCCGCCAAGCTCCTTCCCTGCTGCCCACAATGGACCAGCAACGGCATAACCTAACGCATCGACGGCACGAGTCTCTGAAGGGTTACCTATGCCTTCAGCTACTTTTGACAGTTTTTTTAATAAACCTGATTCAGCATTTAGACGCTCATCATCCTCTTTGCGCCTGGCCTTTTCTGCTCGTTCAGCACGGGCATCTTCCGCTGCGGCCTTACTCCCTGACTTTCCAATAAAACGACCACGCGCATCGCGTTGGTTTTGGCTTTTTTGCGCACCGCCTTTTTGACCGAACATTTCGCGAGCGTGTTCGGCTGCTTCGGTCCGTTGCACCTTTACATCTTCTGTTATAGCCTTCTTGCGTCGTTTTTTACCCTTTCGCGTAGTTGATTTGGCCTGCGGTTCCTGTAGAGCAACATCCTCCTGAACTACACGAGAAACGTCCCCTAAATTAAGCCGTTTCATTGCGTCAACAATAGGGTCTACGGATGGCGCTTTGGCCACAAAGTCAGGCCGGGAATTTTCGATTATGCGATTTAATGCCGACACGCTGCGAGAGACAGGATCAACAGTTGCAACGCGTCCCCCTTTCAAATCTTCAACAGCTTCCCGGATACCTGCAAGCTCTTCCAGCTCTTTTGCGCTGGCGGTTTCAACTATCCTTATAACATCGTCAATGTTGGCGTTTTTTCTTTCCATGATCTTATCGCCTACCGTTTCGGTTTAAGTTTTTCTTCCAGTTTCTCCAACAGGAAAAACGCATAGGATTCAGTAAGCCTTTCAGCGTCCTGAATCGGTATACCCCCATACAAAACCAGGTTGGACACTAAGGTCTGATAGCTTTTCAATCCCCACCTGTGGAATGAAGTCGGTAGCCCGAAAGGGCACCCACAGACGGGTATACGCACCCTCTGTGGACTCCTTTTTATCCTGATTTGGGCATTTATGCGGCGGGAGACGAAGACGCATTTCACCTTTATCGATGTAGCACGGTAAACCATGTTCGAGCTTTTCATGAGCCAGTCGGATGTGTGCCGCCAGCTTCATAAATTCAGTATCAATGGCCATCCGTTTAATCGTTTCATAACGACGCTCAGCCTGATCTTCACGAGTACCGCTAACATCGTTATAAAGCTCACACTGATAAGCGAATTCCCAAAAACGCAAATCAACGATCGCTTCTTTGAATTCCGCGTCGTCTTCAGGTGGCAATGCTGCACGGCGCATCTCCAGCATTTCCATTGCCCAACCATCAAGCGGCACGATACGCCATTGATAAGGCACGCCCTCTACAGACACCTCAATATCGTCAATGAACGGTTCCACTTCCAGGACCTGGATATCTTCAGCCAGAGCATTCATATCGCAATCGTAATAATGCTCTTTACCGCAATGTTTACAGGTGTAGGTGAATGTCTCGACCGGTGTTTCACGGGAGCCGGTAAATATCCACCATAACGCGGTAATCCGGTCCTGTGCCGTCCATTTCAGTGGATCATGTTTCGCAGGTTCAGCCAGCAAGGCTTTTAAATACGCCGTTGTCTGCTGTTCTTGTTCCTCCGGTGTTATCGAGTTGAAACGCATCGCATCAGCAATATTTGGCTGACGGAACTGGATTAATTCAGTTGGCCGCGATGGTAGCGGGAAAAGGGGTAAAAGCATCCTTGCTCCTTAATTTAAAGCGAAAAACTAAAGCCCAGAAGGGAAGCTAAAGAACTTGAGGATTGGTTAAACGTGCTGTGCAATGCGAAGGTCATTGGGAATGACTTAAATTCCGTAACCTGATCCCGCGCATAGGTGACATCGCCGGTAGTGACCGGGAATACCGTCATCTCATTTTCCAGTTTGGTTAAACCGGAGGACAGCAACCGATAAATACGCACATTGAGCAAATATTTAGACGGTATATTCCCGGTACCGTCCGGATTGATCACCCGACTTTTTGCCGTCTTAAACCAGTCCAAAACGAGGCCATCAACGGTATCCCTGACCATCATTGTTATCTGCCCAGGCGAACGCTCCGTTGGCTGAAGGATATTCCCTCCGCCGATTTTAATCGTTTCATATTCGATGCTGTAATCGTGGTAGGTAATGTCTTTAGCAAAGAAGTCTGCCCCCTCCAGACCATCAACTTCGACAGAGAACTGCCATCCTTGCGCGAACAGCATTTTGTTCATGATGATTGACGTCAGCTTACCAACTTCCCGCTCACCAACGCCGGAGCCAAATAATGTCGTCGTTAATGCCGAAGATACATAAGACTTTACTGAAGCAACATTAAGCCCCATATCAGCTCCCTCACTTCAACATGGATGAGAAAAGAACAATTCCCGGGATAATTGCCCTTGTTGCGCTCATTTTCTCTTCCAGATCCAGCTTTCGCTGATACAGCGTGTTCTCGTCGGATAAATTGCTGGCATCGAGTTTCCCCGCGATAGATATTCTTCGCAGGCGATCAGTGTTAGGTATTGCGATTAGCACTTCCAGATAGTCAGAAAGTAACCCAATGATTTCAGGTGGCACTTCCCCATTATCCAGATCCATATCACGCAAATTAGCCAGATATGACACATTCAGTGGGTATACCGCTCGATGGGTATCTTCAAGCTCGATATTCCCATCGTAAACGTCGGAGTAGACAAGATCGCCGGTGTGATCTGTAACCGATACGAGCGCAAGAAAATCAGCTGGACAAGCAAGTGAATTACTGGCCTGATCGGTGAAGCGTATCCGCTTGATGTGCCCCGCCCTATCCTGGTAGGTTCCCAATGCTTTTCTTAGCAGGGATTCCAGTAAGGCAGGTTCATCCGCAATCAAAGGTGTGAAGCGGGTTTTGACGTCTTCGAGTAATTGTCGTGGTGTCATTGAAACCTCGTAGAATCTGGTGTGTTAACCGATTCTACGAGTTGTCATTTGTTACCGGTCAGTCTACACATTTCAGATACTACGTTAAAACAACTCAAGTGCTTCAAGTAGCACATCGTCATCAACATCCAGCCCCAAGGTACGGAGATAAAATTCAAGCCTTAAGAGGCTTTGTGTATGTTCGTGTAATCCATCCAGTAATAAACTCGTCCCCTGATTTAACCTGCACGAAAAGCCATTGGCGATCTTTTTTATCTAAAATAGCAACAATTGTGTTTTTGCCAATGCATTCAATCACTTCACTGTTTAAAGAAGGACTGACATGTAATCTTACGTTATCACCAGTTATAAACCTAAAACCATTGAGATCTTCCCACTTAATTTCTGTGTTTTCTTTAATTAATTTTTGTTTTGATATTGGTGTATCCTCATATAGGGATACAGAATATGATTCTGTCTTGTGTATTTGCGATAAGATTTGTTCTTTTGCATAATCAGCAATGGCACCAAGCACCACTTCTGTTAAAAACCACATAATAATAAACTGAAGCGGGTGAGGGAGCGCCTTAAATGAGTCAATAAACGTCGAACTGGATTTATTTAATCCTTTGTTTTGAACATCACTTTCGTTGTGAGATGTTTCAATAGCACCTTCAACATAATCCTGAGCAATTGTTGATAGACCTTGCTCCATTATTTGATGAAATGAAGCATTTTGTTCTTGAATATGTTTATTTAATAATTCTTTTATTTCATTGTTTGAATCTATCTTGTGAGTTACATTTTGCCGCAGGTACTTTAGTATCTCCTGCACGTTATTTAAACCAGCTTGCTTATTAAGCATATCGGACTGGTTTCGTAACGACATAGAAACTCTTACCTGCCTCCTTAGCATTTTGTATATATTTGCATCATGAGGGGGGTAAGCCTTGTTCAGTTTCTGTAAAATTTCAATATGGTTGCGATACTCATTGCCTACTTCTGCCAAAATCGACCTACTCGAAAACTGTTTTCGAATGTAATCACGAATTAAGGCCGGTGTATTCAACCTTGCAATTTGCTCTTGAGCATAGCGTCCTATTCCTAACTGTTTTTGCAATATTTCTACATGCTCTTTATACGATGGAATCTTGCCTACGTTTTTTTGCAGTTTCGCTAACTGTTTAGCCAAATTATTAGAAGCATATTCTGATTTTAATAAATCACTTACCGATTTGTATTCTGGTGTTTTTATTTTATTTAAATAATCACGCAAAATAATATTTGCATCTTTATTATAAAGCTCGCTTACTGAGCCAAGAGCAAGTTTTTTAATGTCCTTCACTTTATTCACCGTCATCTTGCTTTAAGCACCCATCATTTTTAGCTTCCTTGTAAATACTTGAAATGCCATCAAGAGAGAATGATGTAATTCGACGCGCTCCGATGTATACATCCATGTTTTTTTCTTTTGTGTCTGATGCTGACTTCCAAAAAGAATACCATTCCCGACGATTAGGAGCAGTGTTTTGCGTGCCAATATTAAAGCCATCCTGACCAACAATTAAGGTAATTACATTAGCTTTACGAGAAATTGTGTCGCGTGTAGAAAAATCAGCATTCTCTTTCCCTCCGCTTACATACAAATGTCTTCCAGCGATATGATCTTCGGAACCTTCCCTTGCTCCAGCATCACAAGAAAAGTTAATTGTATAACCATCGTCATTGGTTGCAGAGATTTCTCTCCACCCTTGCTCACCTCCTACCGTCCAAACGGTAGAACCTGCCATTGCTGATAATGGCAGAAAAGAGGACATTAATAAAAAGCTATACAATGACTTATACAATTTCATATTTTTATCCTTTTGGTTTCAGATATTATAGGCATAGTCCATATTGTTAGGTCCACTATGCCCAGAGAATTTAATATTATTCATTAAATTATGGAGCTACACCCGGCCCCCTGGCTCGTTCTTCAAGCGTACCCTGCACGCTTTGATGGCGCATTCCCGGGGCATTTCTGATTGAGTCAATGCCATTTCTTCCAACATCTTCTTTATTCACGGCATTGCTCGCCACCAGCACACCCCAGCTAGGGATAGCAAAATCAGGAGCGGTTTCGCATGCCTTTACCATATAATCAAAAGTGCTTCGATTGATCTCGTTCGCGTCCGGATTTAACAGGCGAGAATATTGATATTTAGCATTTTCGTTGGTTGCGACTTTATACAGTTCTTGCTGCACCATCGCTTCAGAAAGTTTAAGGCGTTTCATGTCTGAAAGTAACTTCTTGCGCATGGATTCGTCTTGGCTGACAGCAAAGCCGTAAACGTGCCCAAGGTATTTCGTGTAGTCGGTACAAATATCCTTTACGCTTGATGCTGCATTAACAGTCCCAGCCATAAATAATAACGGTAGTAATAGTTTTCTCATTATAACCTCACCTGCCTTATAACTCATTTAGGGTACATATTTTCGCCTTTAAAAAAAAGAGGTTATTAGATCCAACTGTGTATTTATTAAACAAATAATGCTCTAATAAATTTGTCTTTTTAAGTCACGAATGCTATCTTTTCGCATCATATTGACCTTTTAATCGTTCAGGCTTATAGTTCCGCCGTCGTAGCAAATTCTGCGACCGGGTTTAGCAGCCTGAATACTTACGCGGACAACCGCAGATTTCCGATATTGCGGTATTTTTGTGTCCGTAAACCACGTTACGCCCGAATTATGGTGGGGCGTGATGGGGAGGCTTCGGCCTGCTGGTTTCGTAAGTGCCAGTCTGCTAACCCCGTCACGTCCTGCCACCTGTTTAGCAGCGGGTCGCAGGTTGTTTATCAACTTACGAGGCCGTAACTATGGTTAATGCCAATCCTTGCGCACGCCAAGAATTCATCTGGCGTTTCTATTCCTGTAAAAAACACCACTATCACTTCGTTATCGCAGCAACAGAAGACGAAGCACGCTCTCAATTGCCTGATGGCCCCTGCATTTTTACTGCCCGTTTTTCAACTAACTCGCGCAATTCACTTAGTTACTGGAGCCTCCCCTTCTCTGCCGACGTTCAGGGGGGTTTATGAAAACACCTCTCGTCACCCGTAATGAAATAGCCGAAGCGATCGCCTTGCATACTGCCTGTATGCCGACACGGGAGATCCCCGGCGCAATTGCTAACTATTTCATGATAACCAGACGTTTTTATACCCGAACAGATAAGGCTGTGATCAACAGGCTACTGATAGCCGAGATCAGGGATTATTTGATTGAACAAGGACGTCTACGTTACGCAACAGTGGCAGCAGAAATGAGAAAGGAGGCACATAGAATGACCGGTAATAATTTAAATGTTGAAAAACCAGCACCTGTTGCTTCAGCTACGCCAGCACCAGCCCTGAATGTCATCCCCAACACCGGAGACACAATCGACAGCCAAACATTGTTGAAGATGGTCAATGAGGCACGGAAATTATGTAGCGAAAAACCAGTTCGCAACAATGATTTCATTGCCAGAGTTAAGGATGAGCTTGAAGGAGAAACCTACGAAATTTTCGTAGGTCAAAAAAACGGCGCAGAAATAGATATTATAACCATGACCTACAAACAAGCCCTGCGAGTTGCCGCGCGCGAGTCAAAAGCGGTCCGCCGTTCGCTGATCGACAAACTGGAAGAATTACAGCAGGCAAACTCCCCTACCCCATCGATCCCCAAGACATTACCAGAAGCCCTACGCCTGGCTGCCGAGTTAGCAGAACAGAAAATGCAGTTGGAACAACAGCTGGTGGCCGCAGCCCCTAAAGTCGATTTTGCCGACCGGGTATCAGTGGCCAATGGAATCCTGATCGGGAACTTTGCAAAGGTCGTTGGACTTAAGCAAAACGCCCTTTTCTCATGGTTGCGCCAGAACGGCATTCTCATGGCTTTTGGTGCGCGCAAAAACGTACCGCGCCAACAGTACATCAACGCCGGGTATTTCACGGTGAAAGAAGTTGTGCTGGATGATGAAAATGGCTACCAGATACGGCTGACGCCCCAATTAACGGGTAAAGGCCAGCAGTGGTTAACTCGCAAGCTACTTGATGCTGGTTTGTTAAAACCAGTAGCAATAGGTTAACAAAAGAAAAAAACCTGCCAGCAAACTGGCAGGTTTCTGAGCAGATCGTCCAACCCGATCTGGATCGAGTCAGAAAAATTTGCTCTAATAAATTTCGTTTTCTAAGTGCAAAGAATCACCATTTCGAGCTGGTGATTGAAGGTTGATGCAAATTTGGAGAAAAAATGCAACAAACATTCAATGCGGATATGAATATATCAAACCTTCATCAAAATGTCGATCCTTCAACCACTCTGCCCGTTATTTGTGGTGTTGAAATTACGACCGACCGCGCTGGCCGTTACAACCTTAATGCTCTACACAGAGCGAGCGGACTCGGTGCCCATAAAGCGCCAGCTCAATGGCTAAGAACGCTGTCAGCTAAACAGCTCATCGAAGAGCTTGAAAAAGAAACTATGCAGAATTGCATAGTTTCGTTCGAAGGCCGTGGCGGCGGCACTTTTGCCCATGAATTGCTCGCAGTGGAGTACGCTGGTTGGATTTCTCCCGCGTTTCGGCTGAAGGTAAACCAGACATTTATCGACTATCGAGCTGGAAGATTACAACCTGCTATTCCGAAGAGCCTCCCAGAAGCTCTCCGTTTGGCTGCCGACCTGGCAGAGCAAAAGCAACGGCTGGAGCAAAAAATGCTGATGGATGCACCTAAAGTCGAATTCGCCGAACGCGTTGCTACCGCCAGCGGGGTTCTAATCGGCAACTATGCCAAAGTGCTCGGCCTGGGCCAAAACTATCTCTTCACCTGGTTGCGTGATAACGGAATTCTGATCGCAACCGGTGAACGCAGGAACGTCCCCAAACAAGAATACATATCCCGTGGGTATTTCACCCTTAAAGAAACCGTGATCGATACAAGCAATGGAAGCAGGATTTCTTTCACGACTCGTATAACCGGCAAAGGTCAGCAGTGGCTGATGAAGCGATTGCTTGATGCTGGTGTGCTGGTACCTGTCGCGGCAACGCGCTAACAGACGTAGTAAGAACCACCAGCATTGTAATGCTGGCTAAAGTCACTTTCCTGAGCTGTATAACGATGAGCGATTTTACTTTTTCTGGCTATGAATTGGCCTGCTTTGTAACACACTCCGGTCTATCCCGTAGCGCCGGGCATATCCTGTCGCAATGTGCAAATCTCGCGGCAACAACCAGTGAATACTTCATTCACAAGCCTCACCGCCTGATCGCGGCAGAAACTGGTTATAGCCAATCAACCGTCGTTCGTGCATTCCGTGAAGCTGTAAACAAAGGAATCCTGTCAGTAGAGATTGTTATCGGCGATCACCGTGAACGTCGCGCTAACCTGTACCGGTTTACACCATCCTTTTTGGCCTTCGCACAACAAGCAAAAAATGCGCTGATTGAAAGCAAATTAAAGATCTCTTCAGCGGCAACCAAGGTTAAAGCTGTTCTCGCTAAGACATTGGCTTTATTTGATTTTTTATCCACCCCCCCATGTCAAAATGATACCCCCTCCCCCTGTCAGGATGACGTGGCAATAAAGAATAAGAAGTCACAAATTAAAAAAACAAAAAGATCAGTTTCCGGCGGTGCCGGAACGACCAGGCTCAAAAATTTGACTTCCTGGATCGCTGAGGCAAAAGCAAAGGCTGACAATCTGCGGTTATCCAAAAAACGCGCTCAAAAACATGAGTTCAAGCAGAAAGTAGAGGCGGCAGCGCGGAAATATGCTTACCTGAAGGACAAGCGTTCTCCTGATATTGGCGGGATATCAAACTTCGATAATCTGCCGCATTGCATGACGGTAAACGAAGCTCTTAATGCGGTTTTAGCCAAAAATAAAGATAACGAACAATGGGGTATACCGGCAGGATTCAGAGGGTGATAGATTGCTCTAATCTGGAGTCACCTGGCGTTTTCAGTTTGAGGTCGGAGATGCAATCTGATTTTTTACAGTTAGCGATCGCTTTTGCAGGATATGTTTGTATTGGCTTCTGTGTATACATGATCAGCCGAAAAATGCTTGTCGATATCGACCGCAAAGAACGAACAGAGGAGATCTTAGTATGGATTTTCTTTGGCGCGGTCTGGCCATTAGGGATCATGTTTGCTGCAACATTTCTTCTGATGTGGATATTCACCCTTCCAGGTGATTTCTATAGAAAAAAAGCCAGACATTGATACAATCGTTGCGGGTGCTTGAGGCTATCTGCTTCAGGCATTACCCGAAAAGCAGATAGAAGAAAGCCCCAGATAACATTACGCGTCCTGCAAGACGCTTAACATTAATCTGAGGCCATATCTATGCTTAGCATACGTAGATTAGCCTCTTACCGACCAAAAGGTCAAGGAGAAGCAGGCTATGAAGCAGCAAAAAGCGATGTTAATCGCTCTGATCGTCATCTGTTTAACCGTCATTGTGACGGCACTGGTAACGAGGAAAGACCTCTGCGAGGTACGAATCCGAACCGGCCAGACGGAGGTCACTGTCTTCACAGCCTACGAATCTGAAAGGTAAGAGACCTGGCGGGGAGAGATCCCCGCCACTCTTCGTGTGTCAGGTATCCTCAATGCACCCTTTCCTCTCCAAATAAAAAAGCTCCCGAAGGAGCTTTAAAATACAAGGGATGACTCTTAATCCCAATCAATCCAGTTGTAGACGATACGAAGTGACGGGCGCACAGCGGCAGTCACATCTTCGGTACTAAAGTCGATTGCATCACTGTAGATTTTGCAGTCCAACATTTCAATTGTTGTAGCAGCTTTTGTCACAGCGTTAACCCCGGAAGATTTGGATTCAGGGGTAGCAGCCATCGTGATATCAACATAGTCCTTCGCCGCAATGCGATCCTTGATGAACTGAAGAATATCGCCTTCGATAGTCTCCACGCACTGGACCTGGATTTCCCCAGAGTTTCGAATTGGACCGTGCTGGTTGAACTTCACACCATTCGGACCATAGTCCTCCACATCCTCGCGGGTCATTTCAGGAATTTGCGACGTGCGAACCAGTACGCTGATATCTTCATGGCCTGCAAAAGTGAGCTGGAATTCAGAAGATACCAGTCGTTCGCCTTTGGCCGCGTTGGCAGTATAGCGGCCCTTAATAAATTTACGGTTTCCCTTAGTGTTATTGTGCCCCATATAAAATCCTTTTACTGGAACGCCCGAACAATATCGGAGCTGTTATATATCGAAGAACCGGTCAACTGGAGGTTGACGGTGTTTTTCAGGAAATGCCCATTGCTGTCCCTGGGCGCATCGAGATCGAAACTTATGTCCTGGATAGCGACATCAATGATGTTGATCCGGCGACCAATGTTTAGCGTCACACGCTCCGGGATTCGACCACCAATACTGGCATCTTTAAGTTCCGGGCTAATCATCGCTGACAATGCGGCGATAGCTCCTGAAACCTCCGTGAATGGGTCAAACAAAGCGATGAAAGTTACTGGCAGCGTGAAAGTCGGCGGTGTTCCCCCCTCCCAAACCATTAAGCTGTTCCAACGGGCCACCGACGTTGTTTCAGTACCAACCTGCGCAAAACCACTGAAAGCACCAGCAACAGACCCCATGGACATACCGGTAAACGGCGCTTCCCAATTCTGGGCCATGTTCATTGCTGCCCCCTGGCTGATATATCCGGTAACCTGGTACTGAGAGTTCGTTAAAGTAACTTTCAGAAATGGCGATACACCGTCAGCCTGGCTGTAAACCCCATAAGGTATAGGTGCCATTCAAGTTAAAGGCCGGAGTTCTCCGGCCTCCTCCTTTAGCCGAGGCGCTTACGGCGCAGTTTCATTGACTTTTTGCGGGCCAGTTTTGCCGCGCCGGTCTGGGCTTTACGGCGTGCTTTTTTCAGCGCCGATTTTTGAGCCGCAGTCAGACGTTTTTTACGCAGGCGTTTACGGATGAGTTTGATCTCACCATTACGAACAACCTTCTTAAATGCTTCAGTCAGCATTTCATCAGAAGTGCCAGCAACAACAAACGCCGCTTCCAGTTCGTCGCGGTCGTCGCTATCTAAACCAGCGATAGAGGCACCAACATCAGCAGCTGCGTCGTCGTCTTCATCGTCAGCCAGTGCTTCGATCAGGTCATCATCTACACCGCATGCTGCGAGGAAGTCAGCAACATTTGCCCATGCTTCGTTATATGCATCGTCCTGTTCTTCTGTAACTTCGGAGTCGTCGTCATCAGAGATACCAGCGATAGCCTGAACGAAACCATCAAGGGAGTCGAAAGTCAGATCACCGCTATCAGCCCAGGCGAAAACGGCGTCGGCCGCATCACTCAACGCATTCTGCATAGCACTTCGATTTGCAGCTTCCAGAATCATCTGGTGCGCCTGTTCGACGGTCCATTCTTTACCGTCTTTCCCTTCCAGGATTTGCTCAGGAGCCGGGGCAGATGGAACGTTATCGTTAGTCTGTGCCGCCGGTTCCGGATTATTATTAATAACCGGATCTGTTGGCGGTTCGGCGCTTGCTCGGGCAGACTCCATCAGCTGCACAGGATCAGAGTTCAAAGCGAAACGAGACAGTCCATTCCCCAAAAATGCCCCGGATTGAAAAAAGTTTTTGCTCATTGTATTCCCTTACTTAATAAGCAGCGGTACGCCCTGGATACGACGGGCTACGCCAGTCGGGCAGCAGGCCCAGACTACTTCCCATTTATCGAATTCCGCCTGCGTAACTTTCAGCACATACGGTTCTGTACCGTCAGCATCAGGATCACGAGGAGCCACCAGAGCGCCGGAGGCGACAAAGCGATCTAAAAGTTTGGTCATCCCTTTAGTCAGGCCAGCCGCAGTAATACCGTCCGGGCTATGCTTCATCTGTCGGGCTAACTGGACAAAGAAACGGCTGATTGCATTCATCAGGGATGGGACGTGCTGGAAGTGCAGATAGTTATCCTGCGTGCAGCAAGTTAAAGCATCGTCGATGATCATCTGGCCAGAGGTGCCAACAGATACTTTATTGAGACGGCCCTTAACCATTGCTTCTTCGTCCGGGGTATCTTCCGGATACAGCGGTTGAATTGATGCACGAGCAATGACGGCACGTTCTTCACCAGCCGGTGAGTAATGCCAACCGCCGACATCAGAGTTTTTCTTGACGCCACGAGCTTTCGCCGCATACGCCACGCCAGACAGACCAAAGACCACACGGGATTGGGTCCATTTGTCTTTGCAGGAGAACGGGTAGTGATAGACAGAACAGCTTACATAATCGGTACCAAGTAAACCGGTATCCTCAACAGCTGGTAGTGCTTCTGCGTACGTTAATGTCGGTTTGACATCAAAGAAGCCATCAATCAGGCGATCTGCACAGATTTTACCTAATGCGGTGATAGCCGCATTGTCATAGCAGCCCAGGCCAAGAACAGCGGTGTACATGTACGGCGCATTGTTCAGCACCTTAACCGCACGCAGGTAGGCTTCGGTGGAGATTTTCGACTGATCGCCGTTGGTACCGCCAGTGAACGCCAGTGATTTTTTATTTGTTACTTTCGCGGTCGAAATCAGCTCTTCATTAACAACCGCGCGCAGATATTTAGAACGGGCTTCCAGAGCCGTAGGCAGATAACACAAGCGGCCCATGTCATCTTTCGCTTCTTCCGCCAAAGACACAGTGTGTATCTCCAGGGTCGTTACCACGCCGAGCGAAGTCGTCTGGGTCAGTTTTAAGAGGAAGCGTTCATTACCCGCGCTGTCCGCTGTTGCCGTTTCGATGGTTAACTCACGGGTAGGTGAAATACACGGATCACCATCATCAACGTAGATAGCAAAGGCTTCGCCACTATCAAGTTCAATTTCAGAACCGTATGGAAACGCACTGTAAGCCGGTTCGCCTGATTCATCGAACATAATAATCGGGAACTTCGCATCACCCGGAACAGCACGGACAACATAACCAGACGTTTGCTGAATAGCTTCGTACACATGGCGAATTGGTTCGAACTGTGAGCCGGAAGACGGCTTCAGCGGTTCGCCGAGAACATCTTCGTAATTGGACTCAGTAACCGCAAGAACAGTAAACGGCTTGCCACGCGCAAATACGCCAATACCAGCCCACAAGCTGCTATTTAATGCAACACCGGTAGATAACGTCGCATCGGCATTGATCGGGCTAACCGCGACGCCGGATGCATTACCTAATGACTGTTGAATTGAATATTGAGACATAACTTTCCCTGTTATGCGCCCCGCACGGGGGCGCTATGTTAAACGGAGAACTTCCCCTGATTACTCAGAGTCACCGGCATCAATCGTGTCGCCGCTTATGAAGTTAAGCCCGCCTTTTTTGGCCATTGTCAGCGTTACACGAGTGAAGTAATCAGCGCCGTTGCGTGGGTGCATATCGTTGATAGCCGAACCCCACAGTGTGGTACGGTTGACCAGCGCCGGAGTGGTCGGATGCTGGAACGGGATAGCCGGGACAGCATCACCAGTCACGAAGCCTGCTTTACCCGGATTTTCATCACGGACGTAGCACAGCACATCCATCGAGCTGAACTGAATGTTCTCTGTCGTTAAGTTCTTACAAATACCAGCAGGTACTTCGTACACTTTCACGTTACCGAACAGGGTACCGATGTAGTGAACATACGGAGTCTGGATATAGTCTTCGGCTGGCTGGAAGAAATCCTTCGGCAACTGTTTGAAGAAAGATGCTGCATCAGCACCAGCAAACATCCCCATCGCACCAGAAGATTTAACGCGCTCAATAATGTCGCGATATACAGTCTGGAATTTGCCACGAATGATGGTTGCCCATACATCAAAGGACTGGTTAACCGGCAGAGCGATGTCAAAGGTGTCGGTCGCAAGAGTGCGCCAGATCATGATGCGAAGACGCAGCATATCCTGTTCATGAGACAGGTATTCCTTCAGGGTGCGGAACTGTAGGGAACCCAGGTCCAGACCAAATTCACGCTGTGCTTCATACGCCGCCTGTACCGTGTGCTCAGCCGCGATAACGAACTGACTTGGGAACAGGGTGTATTTCTTCATTTCGTGGTTGATCAGCGGGATCAGCTCAGGAGCGGCTTCAATATTGATTTCCGTCTCAATTGCGATCTCAGTGCCTTTATCCGGCGCTTTGGAGAACGACAGGGCAATCTGACCAATGTTGTAGTTCAGAGAGCAAGTAACAGTGATTTGCTCACCAGCAGCATTAGTAAACGAGTGAAGTAGGCTGCCGGAACCGTTATCAACAACAGACTTAATACGGTTAACGTAGATGTTAGTGCGACCTTTTCGGATTGGTACATTCTGGCCTTCGAAGTCTTCCATCTTGAAGGTTGCGGTTTTGCTGGTGCCATCGGAGCTTGCCACCAGCACATAGCGGCGGCGTAACTGGCTGTACACACCGACGGATTGCATGTCCAGAACATCACCAGCAGCATAAGAACCAAAAGAGGAACCTGCCACGTTAAAGACTTCATAGATGTCGGACTGGTCACGCGTAACCGGAATGAAGGTACACGCATCAGCGGTAGCTGCCCCCAACTGAACAGGCAGGATCATCGCGAGGAATAAAGGCAGACGCATAACACCGTCAGAAACGCTCATCATCTCTGCTGCGACGGATTCCAGCATCGCTTTATTAGTGGCATCCATGCTATTGCGGGTGGACTCAATCAGGCAGTTTTCCAGCGTCTGGTGGCAGGAGGCCAGAATTTCCGGACGCGGCATAGATTTATGTGCTGCGGCGTAGTCAGCCAGTGCACTTGCCCACGCTGTAGCGATTTGAGCGGTGGCATTATCAGAGATACCCGCAAAAACCGGGTCTTTACGTGCAGCTTCAAGGATAGATGCGGCACGCGCGGCATCATCTTTAATGAATTGGTTATCAGTACCGAACTGCGCAGTGCTTGCCCAGCCAAGCACAGCTTTAGAGCGTTTTGCGATATCTGCAATACGATTCTGGTATTCGCGTAAGTTACTCAAGTTACTCTTCCTTAAACACAAGGCACTTGTGTGAATCCCTTTTCGGAAGAGATTTTATTGAAAGTCACTTGTTGACTTTCTCGCGAAAAGTAATTTTTTAAATTTTTTGTGCGGGGAAGTGGACGGTGAATGCAGGCGTTAAATCGTGGGAATTTCAGTCTGAAATTCTCCTAAAAAACACATGCAAATCATAAGGTTAGTAATGAAATTGGTGCGGGACATTTTAGGAAGGGGAGGGGCTAACACCACCTCCCACCAGCGGGATTATTCCCCAGCAGACATTTTCCCAATGATTTTTTTTATTGCTTCGTCAATTTCAGTTTGCACTCCAGACGGGAGTCTGGAGAACTCGTAGGCGACAACCCGTTTTTTCGGATCGGACTTCTTTCGAGCATATTGGCGACGGTCAGAGAAGTCTCGCAGCTTCTCAACCACCACAGATTTAACCGGCGCGGGCTTCAGGCTTTTGCTTTCCGCTTTGAAGATAGCCAGTATCTTCGCTTTATCCTCTTTCGCGCCCTCAGTCTCTGCAATTCGTTCGCGCACCGTATCAACCAGCTCTTCAATAGGCACGCTTTTAGCGTTGGCATCCTCGGAGATCTGGAGCAGTAACTGGTAATCTGGCAGGGCGAGATCGCTGGCAACAGGGAAGACAGCAATCATCTCATCCGGCACCGCTGCCGCCTGGAACGCGCGCGTAACTTTAGCCTTTGAAATGTTCTCAGCGCGGGCGATCTCTTCTTTGGTCATGCTCTTACCATACATAACCTCGAAGCGTTTACCCAGTTCGCGCAGGGTGTGTTCGCGGGCTGTCTGGATATCAATGGCCAGCTGGCGTGCATCCGCCAGGCTGATCTCATCTTTCGTCACCAGAATCTCAAATTTCGTTTCATTGAAGATACACGCAGCGCGGCGACGTGATCCGTCCAATACCTCAATGCGCTCCCCAACCATACGACCGATAGCCGGGAAGAACTGTTGCAATTTAATGGTGCGGGAAATATCGCTTACCGACTCAGGGGTGAGCAGAGACTGATCGCGGCCGTTAACTGCCGGGTCAACGAACGTGCGCGACTCAATCTCACCACTCAGCACAACGGTAAGCAAAAATTTAGCCTGGCGGCCAGATTTTAGGGTAAAGGTTTTGGTGCCTTCACTGCCTTCAAGCATGCGAGCAAACTCGGAGCTATTCTTGCCCAGCACTCGTCCACGGGAAACTATTTTTTTCATGCCGCCTCACCCCTAACAAACTCAATTCGATCAAACACAGCCTTAGTGAAACGCTCGGCCTCGGTTCGTGCCTTCTTCAGCGCCTCTGCACTGCCTGGATACGATTGCGGGTTGGCACTGATTACGGTGTCGAAAGACTCGCCGCATCGCTCAAATCCATCCAGACGAGGCAGAGAAGAGTCCAGAATGTTGCTGGCGTAAACCTCACGCGCAAGGCTGTGTGATGTCTCGTGATCGCGCTTGCCGGTCATCTTCGACATAAAACCAATGCTGGCGCTTAAACGCGGTTCTACGCCTTCCTCCTCCAGTTGCTCCAGCATTTCTGGCAGACGGGTGAGATATTTCAGTGTTGAGTGGAAGTCAACCTGGGCTGGTGGGGTAGGGGTAAGCAGCAAATCGCTGGCCGCCAGACCGTTGAGCAGGAACGGATCCAGGTGTGGACCGGTATCAATAAAGATAAAGTCATAATCATCCGCAACACGATCAATGATATTGCGTCGAAGGATTTCGTACTGATTTTGTCCGGGAAGATGCTCTTCAACCAGCTCTTTCCATTGGCTGGCAACAAAGCCATCGTCGATAGAGGCTGGAATCACGTCTACGCCAGGAACGATGGTCGGACGAATCACCTCTTTGCGTAGCGTCTCCGCGTCCAGGTCGTTCAGCATCGCCTGCGCGGCGGTTTCCAGGATGGAACCAATACTGTGAGTATGGTCGAGGAACATTGTGCTGGATGCCTGAGGGTCAAGGTCAATTACCAGAATGCGCAGATCGTGACGCAGTAAATCCTGATGCACACGCAGAGCGTGCGCCAACGTGACTGTGGAAACCGTTTTGGATACTCCACCCTTCAGGTTTACGACAAAAATAACGTAAGGCGATTTGTGAATGTCGCGATATTTTGGGATCTTACGGTGGGCATAGATATCAATGACGTTCTGGATGGTCAGCGCGTACTGTTCAACGTTACCGACCTGTTTCTTGTTGAACTGGTACCCATCATCTTCCATCTCTTTGATGGCCTGCTCCACAATGCGGCGGCTCAGCTTCGGCAACTTTGCCACAGCGTTACGAGTGAACGTCTGATAATACTCGGTCTGATTGAACTCTTTGCGCTGATCTTCAATATCCTGACTCATGGCCTTAAGTAATGCGCTTGCACGAAGAGCTATGGTGCCGACACCGCCGTAATCGCGTTTCATCATCATCTCCTTATCATTTCGTATGAGTGAATTGTACGTTTGATTCTGCTACGTGCAACTTATTTTGATTCGTGCGTAAATTATTGCACGTAAAGAAATGGCGATGAGGCTATTAGATGTGTGCTGGAGGGATGATGCAGGACCAGAATGTGCGATAGAGGGAAGTCGCATTGAATTATGTGTTGTGGAGGGATCGCTGGTATCAAATATGTGCGCTGAAGGGAAAGATAGAAGATTAGATGTGCGCTGGAGGGAAACTTGGATGGTTAGATGTGTGCTGGAGGGAATGTCTGGGCAAACTGCGTGGCGCAACCCTCCAGCGCACACCAAAAACAGGAAAATGGGCAGGCATTCCCGGCAGCGCACATTTTTCAAATGCAGCTGCCCTCCAGCACACACTTATTCGGGAAGTTTCAGCTTTGGATTGCGAGAATGGACGATTACAAAACTTTCCCGGCCTTTCTTCTCAATTGAACAGTCGAGATAGCCGATTGTTTTAAGCTGTTCTATCGCTTTCTTAATGATACGGTTTTGCTCGCCAACAGCTGACTGCAAAGCCAGGCGCTCACGGATTCGCGCGAACGATAGCGGCAACGGGTTCTGCGGAAGGCTTTCGATGAAAGTGTAAATGGCTTGTGCAGCTTCTTTCTTCGGAAGGGCACGCAAGGCGTGGTGTTGCAACAGAACGCGATAATCAAGCTGGAACAGCTCCCACAGCTTCGAATCAGCCTCCAGCTCTATCAGATCAAGGTCAGCATCAAAACGCCCGACCTTCAGCAGACCAGTCTGATAGCCGCCTTTAGCATCTTTTCCGCGCTTAAAAGCGATACCCTTGTTACGCAAGCGTCCAAGTGATTCATGAATGGTTAAACGCAGTTTCGCATCCAGACGTTTTGAGGGGAAACCACAGGCTTTAGCGAATTCCTGAAACGATAACTGGATGGTGTTTGAGGACAAGCCGTATTTGCTGAACGCGTAGATGACACCGATCCACGTTTTGAAATCAGTATCCATATCGAGTCGAGGACCGGTGATTTTAATATCATCGTAACCCTCGGCTTTAGCTATCTCCAGCTGGGAAAACGCTTTGGTGGCATCAATCTCTTTACTTTCTCCTTTGCTCTTTGATGGCTTCGGAACGAATACCCCCAAGCGCATCAACGCTACAGGCTGCACAGTGTTGTTTGAATTAACTGTTAGTTCTTTTGCCTTACTTTCAATGTCTGCGTAAAGAATATCGGAGATAAATGATTGATTCATATTACTTTTTCCGAATTATGTGGATAGTTTTTATAAGTGGTGATAACTACCCAGGCTTTCCCGTCAGCACACATCCTATATCCCGCCAGCACACATTAGCAACCCGTCAGCACACATTTTTATCCCGCCAGCACACATCGTTTTCCCTCCAGCACACATCGCGATACACTTCTAGGCCAGACGTGGCGCGGCCTGCAACGATCAGGGATCTATATGGATCTAATTGGGATCTGTATGGACCTAATTATTGGATCTACTCAGTGGATAATGTGGATAAGTGAAAAACCGGCCAACAAAGCCGGTTGGAAGGAAACCGTATTATTCTACGCTTTCGATAAGAAGACCATGTTCATAACATTTAAGCTCATCGCCTTCGTACAGGAATTGGTATCCAACACCACCATCTTCATGGACATTAGGGAATAACTCATAACTCACTGAAGAGCAAATCACACCAATGCAGCGATCAACTCCCTCTCGTTCTTCAGTGCTGAAAAAATCCTCTTCGGTTAGAACATGAGTACATTGCTCATCAGCATAGGTCGGAAATACATGCTCAATGCAATCCGGGTGTTTTAAACCAAGCTGATCGGCAAGCTCGAAAGCACGACGGTATTGTTCAGATCCTGGCTTGCCAACAGTGATTTGCTCAATTTTGTAGATTGAAGTCGCTTTGTTGATAGTTTGCTTTACTGTTACTTTATCAGACATAAAAATCCCTTTTAGTTACCGCTGATAGCGCGGTTGTAATCATTAACGTTGCGATTCTTCCTGTTAATCCCCATCAGCATCGTTTCTGTATCGAGGATATACGCTGGCAGATCATCAAAATATTCACTGCTAAACTCCGGCATCCTGCACATAAATGCACTTTTGGGGGCAGGGTGGTTAACCTCTGTCGGCGTCGGCGTTAAATTCGCTGATCGACTCCCGGAGCAACCGCTGAGTGTCAACAGGAATGCGCTGGCGAACACTACCCGATGCAACCAGTTGTTTCTGAACTTCAGCTTTTCGTTCCATTTGTCTGTCTGCATACTTCGCTTGTTCTGATTCATTTTTCACTTCCTGGCTGTGAAAATGTTGATCCGCTTTATTTATCGTCTCAATGGTCTGGTTAAGATCAATGATTGACTTATCGCGCTCCTTAACAGCCTGATCAAGGCTGCCAATTTTTTCCAAGGCTTGCTTTAACTGATAACGTTCCCATGCAAACCCAGCACCAACAAGTGCGCAAATCAGGACAAGAACACCAGTAACAGCAAGTTTCTCCTTCAAAGACAAAGCTGTTTTTAACGTTGAAAAAAACGACATTTCTTCCTCCTGAAGAAAAATTATCTGTGAAGTCCTTTGTTAAAGTGTCGCCTTGTTTAATTCATCAAGAACAGAATCAGGAACCAAAGCTGCGACTGCGCTGGCTGTGCTGGCCTTATTTGCTGATGCTTCCGCAAGCGCGGTACCGATAGCATGGTTATAAGCAGTTATGGCTACGTTGGCGCTTTCATTCGCTCGTTCATACTGCTGTTGTAACGCAGTTGTGGGCGCTGTTGTCTGGTTGAAAACAACCCCAAACTGTTCAGTTGCTACTTTCAGAGATTCAATTTGCTCTTCTGTTAGTGCTGGTGGGGGAGTGGCTGTGCCGCCGCCTGAACCAGAGCCTGACGAGCTTCCTGAGCCAGTGTTAAGGGTCTGGTTAATCTCCCCCATAGCAGCGACTAAACTTGATGTATTAAGCGCGTTAACAGCGTCCTCAAGCGATTTAGTAATATTCACATCACCAATGGCAATAGAGATCGGCAGTTCTGAAACTTCTCGCTCATTAGCACGGCAGTAAACATCCCAACCAATATCGAGTTGAAGCAGCATTGACAGATCTGCATAACCAGCCAACAGGTCCGCGTGCTTAGTTGCCAGTTCTCCAATGTTCGTTAAGCCGGTTGTGGTTGTTCTGATCGTTGAAACATAGCTGGTAATAGTGTCGGGATAGACAATTGTATCCAGAATTAATCCGGTCAATTCTTCTGCAAGCAGTTTTGCTGTGTTAGCACTGTTTCGTGCCGATGTTATGGCACCAGGTGTTTTCATCCCACCGGCGGCGGCCAATTTTTTATATGCGGATAACTGGTAGTCTTTTTCCAGCATGATATCTCCTAACTTACCTGAACCAGGCCGTCTCCGGACGCTACGGTAGAGCCGCATGAAACAGGGTCACCAACGCATACGACCCCTTTACCATTGACGGTAAACCATGCCCTGGTTGATATAGCTTGCCCACCGTGCGTACTGTTTCCATCGGTATGCTGTGCATATTGCTTACCATCAACTAACACTTCGACTCCGTTGACTTTAAGTAGTGGTTCACTCTCTACAGGAGGCCTATATGGGAATCCTCCGTGCCCCGAACAAATGCTGTCTTTTGTTGCAATACTTGCCACGTCATCACCAATGATTTGCTCTAATTTTCGTTATTTTAACTCAGGTTGTTTGTGGTCTACATGACGTTTACCTATTGCAAAATTGCTCTAATGAATATTGTTTTTTATGTCGTATTTTCGGTACCATTCAGCCATCGCCCTTCAATGGGCATTTGTTTGGAGTCGTCAAATGCAGATGGAGCTAATAAGCCGCAAGGAGTTCGATAGCCGTGTAACCAGCGGTGAACTCGACAACTTGCAGGCTATCAAGGTGAAAGAAGGCTTTTGCCTCATTGGGAATCAGAGCGGAACAAATCGCGTTTTTATGCTTCGCCGTACGGATTTGAAGCCATTTGTCTGGAAGAACGAAATTGGTCCCAGCTCATACGCTCAAACGAGGGGGTGCCACAACCTGGCCTTTTTCTACAAAGACGAGCTTTCTGTGGTTGATATTCAAGGGTTACAACATGTTTAAGCACTGGAAAAACATTACTATTTATAAACTTTCTCGTGAGGCGGATCTGACCGACTTAGAAGATAAAAAGAAAATGATCCTTTTCACGCCATGCGGTAGTCAGGATATGGCCAAGTTCGGTTTTGTATCGCCATTTGGTGATAATTCCGAAGTTATCGCTATGCATGGAAATGGTTTTATCCTTGTTGAAGCAAAGCGCGAAACAAAAATTCTTCCCCCGCCGGTTATCCAGCGAGCTATTCAAGAAAAAATTGAAAAACTTGAGCAAGAACAAGCGCGTAAACTGAAGAAAACAGAGAAGGACTCCCTGAAAGACGAAGTTCTGCATTCTCTTCTGCCACGGGCTTTTTCAAAGTTTTCTGTTATCCAGGCGATCTACGACGGTTCAACTAAACGTATCTATATCAATGCCAGCGCGCGGCAGGCAGAGGATATGCTCGCGCTTATGCGTAAGTCTCTGGGTTCTCTTCCTGTTGTTCCCCTGAGTGTTGAAAATCCCATTGAATTAACGCTGACCGACTGGGTACGTGATGGTAGTGCTCCACAGGGATTTCAAATGGGGGATGCGGCAGAACTTAAGGCAGTGCTTGAGGATGGCGGTATTGCCCGAGTGAAAAAGCAGGATTTGGGAAGCGATGAAATTTCCACACACCTGGAAGCTGGCAAGCTCGTCACTAAGTTGGCACTCGACTGGCAGAACCGCATTAAATTTACACTGGACCATAACTTCAGCCTTACCAGCGTCAAATTTGCGGATGAATTGCTTGAGCAGAACTCTGATATTGATAGTGAAGATGTAGCGCAGCGACTGGACGCAGATTTCTTCCTGTTGACCAGTGAAATTTCGTGCCTGGTTGATGCTCTGGTAAATGCCCTTGGTGGAGAGGCTAAGCAGTGAAAGAGCTGTGCTATGGATCTGTTTGCAGTGGAATTGAAGCTGCGAGTATTGCTTGGGAACCTTTGGGTATGCGTCCGGCCTGGTTTGCTGAAATTGAGCCTTTTCCATCTGCCGTTCTTGCGCACCGTTGGCCTCATGTCGCCAATCTTGGCGACATGACAAAACTTGCCAAAAAAGTCCTGGCAGGGGAAATCGAATCCCCTGATGTGCTGGTGGGAGGGACACCATGTTTTGCCGCGGGCCATATGGTTCTTTGTAAAAATGGTTATAAACCAATAGAAGATGTTTGCCCAGGCGATTACGTAGTCAGTCATCTCGGGCGGTTACAACAAGTAAAAAGAGTTGGTTCAAAAATAGCTAATACGGGGTTACTTAATGCCGTTGGGCAGCCTTTAGGTATAAGAACAACCAATGACCATCCCTTCCTGGCGGTTCGGTGGAAAGCCCAAAACACCCGGAAAAATGGCACATATTTTAAGAGAGAGTTGTTGTCTGAACCGGAATGGCGAGCAGCATGTGATATGCCGGGATATCAATGGTGTGCTCTAACTAATTTCAATATTGCATCTCCAGATATTTGTTCTCGGTTCTTGTCTGAAGAACAGGCTATGTATCTTGCGGGCGCTTATGTTGGCGATGGATATATTAGGAGATGGAGAGGTAAATCTAAGAAGGCGGTTGTTTTTGGCATAAATTGCCAGAAATTGAGAAAGTTTCATTGCCGCATACCAGAAAACATATTTTCCGTGGCAAGCGAAATCCGAGGGAGCATCAAAGTAACCTTGAATGATACGTGTTATGCCAATTGGCTTAATGAACATTTTGGCGAGTTAAGCCATGCTAAGCGTATCCCTGCATGGGTGATGTCGCATCCATTGCGTCATGTGTTTTTACAAGGCTATCTTGATACTGATGGGACACCAAGTGGTAAAGCGGGATTTAGAATTAATAGTGTTAGTCCTGCGCTTGCTTGGGGCGTTGCGGAGTTGTCACAGACTTGTGGTTATGTTTCTTCGGTCAGCTTTATTGAAGTTGAGCCCAAAAAAGTGATTGAGGATCGCGTGGTAAATCAACGGAATTATTATCAGGTAACAATCTGCCCGCAGAAATTGTCACGTAAATCAAGATTGGCTCATGGAATGCTTTTACGAACAGTCAAAGAGTTTAAATCGGTAGGCCTAGATACTGTATACAACATAGAAGTCGAAGGTGATCATTCCTATATCCTCAATGGTGCGGTGGTCCATAACTGTCAGGCATTCAGTATCGCTGGATTACGTGGTGGGCTTGATGATGAGCGTGGCGCGCTAACTTTAAAGTATGTGGAGCTTGCAAATGCAATTGACGACAAACGGGCTGAGTCATTTCTCAAACCAGCCGTTATCGTCTGGGAAAATGTCCCAGGAGTCTTGTCATCGGCAGATAACGCCTTCGGATGTTTCCTTGCCGGATTGGCTGGAGAAGATGCGCCATTCGAACCAGGTGATCGACCTGAATCAGGAAAAAGTAACGCGTTCTGGCGGTGGGATGTCAAAACCGGTTGCCATGCTCCAAAGTGGCCGCAGTGTGGTTGTATTTATGGACCGCAGCGAAAAGTGGCCTGGAGAATCCTTGATGCCCAATACTTCGGAGTGGCACAACGACGCCGACGCGTGTTTGTTGTCGCAAGTGCTCGAACAGACCTCGATCCCGCAACGGTACTTTTTGAGTTCGAAGGCGTGCGCCGGAATATTGCGCCGAGCCGAAAAAAGAAGGAAATCGCTTCCGCCATTATTGCAAATGGCGCTGCAATCAGTGGCGAAAGCCTAAATCCATGCCTACACGCTGACATGCCACCCGGTATGAAATCGACGAAAGCCGTAAACGCTTTCAGGATGGCAGCATTTGGGGAATATATTGACGATGAAACCGCATCGACAGTAAAGGCAAGAGATTTTAAAAATGCCACTGATCTTGCCGTTTTTAGCAGCACAGGAGCAGGTTTTTGGTCAGAAGGGCATGGTACATTGCGGGCACGTGAGCAAGAAAGCCATGAGCATCTTGTTACATTGGCTTTTCCTGAGCGTATAAGCGGTACACAACATGCTGCAACTAAGAATACTTCACCATCTCTAATGGCTAAAAATCCAACAGCTGTTTGCTATGAAGTAAGAAACGCAGAAGTAGCTGTCCGCCGTCTTACCCCTGTCGAATGTGAAAGGCTGCAAGGTTTTCCTGATGGGCATACGTTGATCCCTACGGAAAAGCGTAAAAAAGTTAATTCAGATGAACTGGCATATCTTCGCAATCACTATCCAGATTTAAGCGAAGAAGAGGCCGCGATGCTTGCAGCTGACGGACCGCGTTACAAAGCGATCGGCAATAGTATGGCGATACCAGTAATGTGCTGGATTGGCGATCGGATTACTAAGGCCGTATGCCGGCAGAAAGAAGGAAGTGAAACAAAAGAGCGAAAAGTTAAACCAGCGGCAGAATTCGAACGGTCCATATTCAAATGGGCTGGTGGAAAATTTGGTGTTCTGGAACAAATCTTTCGCTATTTGCCAGAAGGGAAGCGCCTGATTGAACCTTTCGTTGGTGGCGGAGCTGTCTTCATGAATGCCGGATACCAGGAAAATCTGCTAAATGATGTGAATGCTGACCTGATTAACTTTTACAAGACTCTGCAACGCGAGGCGCATTCACTTATCACTCTGGCACATCGTTTCTTCCTGGACTACAACACCCAGGAGGGATTCCTGGCAGTACGGAATGCGTTTAACAAACAAGTCTATGATGATTTACATCGCGCAGCGGCGTTTTTGTTCCTGAACCGACATTGTTTTAATGGATTGACGCGCTACAACCAGGCCGGTGAGTTCAATGTCGGTTATGGGAAGTATAAAACTCCGTATTTCCCATTACAGGAGATGGAAGCCTTCCTCGGTGCGGAAGGGCGGTCTGAGTTTGTATGCGGTGATTTTGCAGCAGTGATTGAAGCTGCCGGAGAAGGAGATGTCATCTTTTGCGATCCGCCGTATGAACCGCTCCCCAATACAGAGGGGTTCACGAACTATTCCGGTCATGACTTTAAGTTTGAAGAGCAAAAACGCCTGGTGTCTCTGTTGACGGATGCTCATCGCCGAGGTGCAAAGGTACTCATTACTAACAGTGGCGCGCCAAACATCAGAGAGCTTTATCAGGACAGTGGCTTCAGAGTGGAACCTCTCTTTGCCAGACGTTCTGTGTCTTGTAAGGGAGACACTCGTGGTGTTGCTCATGACGTTATGGCAATATTGCTCTAATAAATTTATTAGTGTAATATCGCCTCAATGAATCGTGATTTATAGAGCGATTTAGCTGTTAGCCGCGACAGGCGCGGCGGCAAGTATGGCGGGGTAGTGACTCCTTCCCCCTCATGACGCCGAGTTGCCAGGTTGACCATACGCCTAAGTGGCAACACCGAAGTGCGTTACGAGCTTCCAGTTTGCCCATCTTCGGGTGGGCGTTTTTTTCAGGGTTTTCGTCATGGTTAGCGACTTTGCGGCGGTTTAGAAACTGACCATTAAAGTAAATGCAAACGATGATCTGATGATGGTAGCGGCCTAAGAAGCCAGATGCCACGGGGTATGAGTCGTCACCCGTCAAAAAATCGACCGCAGAGTGTCCCCGTCTGTGTATTAGGGAACGGGGAGGCACAACAGGTAAGGGCGCTGGTGTGATTAACCAGATGAACGAGAAGGGGCCATCTGTTGGTCAGCGTCCTTTCCTGTTGCGTCTTCTTTTCAGCGTAACAGCGGTGCTTAACAGCACTTTGGGTACAGTTCCACGAATTTACGGGTATATCCCGTCATGCTGAAGGCGCTAATCACGCTGGAAGCCAGGGTTATGCATCCCCTGTTACCGAATTGCAGTCAGGGCGCGGTGCGCCGAAAAGCATACGGAGGTGGAAGCCCTCGCCGGAGACGTACCCGGCAAGTGATGGTGTAGCTCAGTGGTTAGAGCGGTTGACTGTTAATCAACGGGTCGATGGTTCAAATCCATCCACCATCGCCAATGCCGGTTTAGCTCAGTTGGTAGAGCGCCTGCCTTGTAAGCAGGATGTCAGCGGTTCGAGTCCGTTAACCGGCACCAACACAACAGGTAAGGGTATTTTGCGACGTCGGAGATCGCCGTGCTTGGCAGAGGGTTCGAATCCCTACGAAGTACCCTTACCGTTGTGATGAAGTGCAGCTCTTTGAAGCAACCAGAAGATAAGCATCTGGCTTCACAACATAAACCGCAGGAACGACCAATAAACGGTAGTCCGTATGGAGAACACCCCGTTGAGGAAGAGGCCTGGCCGGAACCGTAACCGGCACTACAACGTTGAGAACACTGGCGTAACGGGGTCATATCCCAATCTACGAATAAATGTTGCGTTGCAGCGTGACAACCAGTGTTCTCAACATTGTGGTGAATGCACAGGCTGATGTGCCGCAACTACAGTAGCGCGCGCTTTGTGGGGCTTGCTACAACCCTGTGTCGGAGTTCAGCACCGACCATCACAGTTTGATTCTCTGGCATGAGCATAACGCTGAAATAAGTCCAGTCTGGTGCGGTCTGATCACCTGCCGTTAGCTCCACGAAACGGAGCACGTAACAGGTAAGAGCATTCTCCTGTAACGGGGTCATATCCCAATCTACAGGTCCACCAAGAATGCTCTTTCCGTTGCGGTGAATGCGGCTAAGCGCATGCGGGGAAATGGTTATATCTGTCCATTATTTCTCCTTGTTTCCCCGCCCACGGTGGATAACCAGCCAAAGGACACTGGGAGGCACCCGGCACCGCAATCTAATAAATATGTCACTTTTATTGAGGGATAACCAATGTTCGGTAAATTGTTCGGCAAGAAAGTTGCTTCTGCAAAAGTAGAGCTGAAAAAAGTTGAGAATCGCGATCTGATGGAGGCCATTATCGGTGGCTGTTTGTTGGTGTCTGCCGCTGATGGTGAAATCGAAAAAGAAGAAACAGCGAAACTTGATCAGCTTGTCCGCTCTAATCCGCGTCTTAGTCATTTTGGTAACGAAATTACTGCAACAATTACCCGCTTTACCGAGCAACTGGAAGCTGGCTTCCGTGTTGGTCGCATGAATATCCTTCGCGAAATTGAAGATATCAAAAACGATCCAAAAGAAGCGGAAGAAGTATTCGTTAACATGCTGACAATTGCAGAAGCGGACGGTGAAATCGAGCCAGCAGAACACAAAGTACTGGAAGAAGTAGGCCGTCGTTTAGGTCTTCGTGTGGAAGATTATCTGTAATGGCAAGCAAGGCACGTATCGCAATCGCCATTGGTTTTCTCTTGCTGTCCGTGCTGGTGGATTTCACCAGCACAATCCTGTCAGTTTTATCGGACGGGGCGTTGGTGGCAGTAGCTGTAACATTGGTATGGCCGATATTTAAAACAGCTTCGAAGGATCAGTGATGGGCTTCTGGGATTTTGCTGACAAGTATCCAATTGTTCTCATTATTATTGTTGCCATAGTTGTAGGCGGCATTGTTAGCGCCATTGAAGCACTTAGTAAACAGTAATCCGGCCCCTTAGCTCAGTGGTTAGAGCTGGCGACTCATAATCGCACGGTCACCGGTTCAAGTCCGGTAGGGGCCACCATATTTGGTTGTAACACGGCGTCTGGCACATGCGTCGTTAGCGGTCTGGTGACGTTAAAGGGGTAACCTTTCCCCTAGCTCAGGCAACAAACCAGGTAGCCGGAATGTGCAAGCCCCGTTCATAGCGTCGGACTGCGGATTCACCATCTTGGCGATTCGGTGTGACAGCCGGGAAGAGTCCGGCGAATTAATCCTGATTTTCTGGTGATGACTCATATCGTTAGGAGTGATTTGAGTATGCCGATTATATCTGACATTCAGCACGCCTGGGTGGAGTGCTAATGTCTGCATCCCCTCTTGAATCCATGCCAAATTCCCTTAGTGCAGAACAAGCTGTACTTGGTGGCTTAATGCTTGATAACTGCCGCTGGGATGAAGTGGCAGATCGTATAGTTGCTGATGATTTTTATACCAGTGCTCATCGTGAAATTTTCAGTGAGATGGAGAGGTTATTAAGTCATGGCAAACCGATTGATTTGATAACACTTGCTGAAGCACTTGAACAGAACGGTAAATTAGAACGCGCTGGTGGTTTTGCGTACCTTGCGGAGATGTCAAAGAACACGCCCAGCGCGGCAAATATCTGTGCTTATGCGGATATCGTTCGTGAACGCGCGGTTGTTCGTGAAATGATTTCCGTCGCAAATGAAATAGCTGAAGCTGGATATGCGCAGGATGGCCGGGGCAGCAATGAATTGATGGATATGGCCGAGCGCCGCGTTTTTGAAATAGCTGAAAAACGACAAAAGAGCGGTAGTGGTCCAAAAGATATCGCCAGCATTCTCGATGCAACGGTATCTCGCATAGAAGAGTTGTTTCAGCGACCGCATGATGGTGTAACGGGGCTTGATACCGGATTTACCGATCTCAATAAGAAGACGGCAGGACTTCAGCCGTCCGATCTCATTATTGTCGCCGCCCGCCCATCGATGGGGAAGACCACGTTTGCGATGAATCTCGTCGAAAATGCCGCAGTTCGTAACGATAAGCCCGTATTGGTTTTTAGCCTTGAGATGCCGAGCCACCAGCTGATGATGCGCTCACTGGCTTCTCTTGCACGCGTTGATCAGACTCGTATTCGAACAGGGCAACTTAACGACGAGGATTGGGCGCGGGTTTCTGGCGCAATGGGGATTCTGTTGGACAAGCAGAATATTTTTATTGATGACTCAAGCGCCCTGACACCTACAGAGCTTCGTTCCCGCGCTCGTCGTGTTTATAAAGAAAATGGTGGTTTGAGCATGATTATGATCGACTACCTGCAACTTATGCGCGTCCCCGAGCTGCAAGATAACCGAACGCTGGAAATTGCCGAGATTTCTCGCTCACTGAAGGCGTTGGCGAAGGAATTACAAGTACCGGTGGTGGCATTGTCACAACTTAATCGATCGCTTGAACAGCGTGCGGACAAACGACCGGTAAATTCAGATTTACGTGAATCAGGAGCTATTGAGCAGGACGCAGACCTGATCATGTTTCTGTATCGCGACGAAGTTTATCACCCGGATAGCGAAATGAAGGGCATTGCCGAGGTAATTATCGGAAAGCAACGAAATGGCCCAATTGGCACGGTGAGATTGGCTTTTAACGGCCAATACTCACGGTTTGATAACTATGCCGGTGCTGACTGGCAAGAGGATTATTAATGCAATGGAATGAGGAAAAGCCGATGAACATCCTGATCATTGGGCGAAAATTTGAAGCCATCAGTGATGTGAAAACATATACGGAAATGTGGGCTTATAACCTGGCCTGCGCCTTTAGTGAGGCAGGGGTAACATTGCAATACCATCGTCCATATTCCCCCGGCGTCGAAAGCCCGGAGGATTATGTTGAAGCTGTGTTGACCGCTGCGACCTCGTGTTCTGCGAAAGCCATTTTAGCGCCAGGATTGCGGTATTTTACTACGGTGCCCAGGGAAATAGGCGTGCAACTGCGTCGTCGATTCACTGGATGGGTAGCCCAGGTATACGACGGTTCTATGCTGGATTCGGCACCAGTCGATATTACTTTTACTGTCCGCGATGATACCTGGCGGTACCTGGATAATCCAGGCAGGTTAGAGCGTCATAATCGCTTTAACAAACATGTTGGATGGGCAGCGAATCAGGATCTGTTCCATCTGGAAACCAAAACAGACGATGTTCTGCGTATTTTTGTAGACCACGCTGCATTTGATGTTAGTGGGTTTGATCACTCCTTAAGTATCCTTATGAACCTTCAGCGTCTGACCGTTCCGTATGAGGCCAGAACGTTGACCGATGACGGATTGATTACCATTGATCCGGGGAATATATCGGTAACCCCATACAGACGGACGCCGGTACCAGCAACCGAATTTGCAGCTGAATTGCGTAAGAGTGACGTGTTTATCGTTACGCATCCCGAAAGCCTTGGATTAACTGTACTTGAGGCGGCAATGTGCGGGGCGTTGGTATTAACGCCTCCCGATTGCCTTCCGCCAGATCGCCTGGCTTTGGTGAACCATATGGTTATCAAGTCGCGGATTGATTGGGATGAGGTTATTGCTCGCGTTGATCGCGTGAAAAATGCTGAAAAGGTCCAGTGTCACACCTGGTCGGCAATTGCGGAAAAGATGCTTGAGACGTTTATCACGCAGAAACCGTCGCGCGGTAACGGATAAAAAATTGAACCCGTCATAACAGAAAAGCCCGAACGCCGGGCTTTTCTTAAGCCTTGTCAACAGAGACTTGAGCGGCTTTTATGGATAGATTCCCGCTGGCCTCTATCGCCATACTTCCCCCCGCCTTCAGGGCGACATCCGCGCCTGACTTTATATCGAGATTTCCTGCGGAAGAGATGAATGCCGGACCTTGAGAAATGGCATATAACTCCCCGGCCTCGTTGAACCCGATTGTTGTTCCACTTTTCAAGTGCGTAACGGCCCAGGCTCCGCCCGCCGTCCGGACCTCCATTAGTCCGTTCCGCGACGAAATAAAGTCTTTTTTGGCGCTGGTTGATGGTTGTGCTGGTGCACCTTCGACTTCAGGCGGTACATAGCCTTCACCTTGTCCTGACGCTTCAGGCGGCACATTGGGAGCGCCACCGGATGCATCCTGTGCATAACCGATTATCAATGGCCATCGCGAATCTCCATTGTAGGGGAATTCTACCCATACTTTATCGCCGGGCAGAAATGGTGAAAATGTGTTTGCATTGGACAATATGGCTTCTGCCCACGGCAATGAGGCATCTGGTAGCCCATCCATCATGCCTACAACGCGTATTTGCGTACGCATCAGACCTTTAGGGTCATCGACGCTTACCACTACAGCCCGATACTTCCCTGTCAAACTACCCATTCACCACTCCTAACTGTGCACGGCTGACAAAACGAAAGCGGTCTTCGAAATGAGTCACGGACATCACTATCATTTTGTCAGGGATAGATTCATCGAGTTCTCCGTCACCTGCCGTGTTATGCACGACAATTTTCAGCGTCGTACCCGGAGTTAGCGCGGCATTTCCTTCCACCAGCATATCGAGGCGGGGGAGAATGAATTTGTTGTAGTTCGCCAGCGCGGTAGGATCGGGATTGCTCGTAAATTTAATGGGGTCTTCCTGGTTACCTGAGTAAACCACACCTTTGGTCATGTCATAACTGGCCATTCTGTAATTGTGGCGGCGCTGGTATTCATAATCGGCATTCAGGATGTTGAACTGACTAATTGTAAATCCGGATGTGTTGGGATTGGCGGACTCATAAGTAAGCGATGGAGCTGCGTTTGCCATTTTTTCCATACTTTTAAAATTGATCGTCCCCCTGGATGCCCAGCACATAGAACCGGTATCCCGGGCTATCTCCTGCAATACCTTGGTCGGTTTTTCTCCAACATTTAGGTGGTATGTGGATGTTTTTCTGAATGAGTCAGCATTTACCTTCAGACCAGGGGCAAGAGAGGAAACTACGGCTGATGGTGGCTTATCAACAAAATACTGTGCGCTGGTGGACGGAACTTTTAATAACCGCACCGGGTTACTAAACGCGTAAATCAGTACAGTATCGTCCTTGCGCGGCGCTTTAAGAACAAAGAACTCTTCCGAGAAGAGGATGCCGCCATGACCTTCCGGATCACCAAGTGAAACGGTCAGTATTGTCCCAAATTTCACCCCCAGCTTATTGACCACGTAAGCCGTTGAATCCCTGACCATGAGCATAAGCTGGGGACCAGATAGCTCCCCGGGTTCGACATAGGTACATCCTACGATCATTTCGCGAGGGATTTCGTTCTGCCCAATTGAAACAGATTGCAGGAATAGCTGAGTGCGTTTTGAATCAGTTTCCGGGGCTGTGGTGGTCTTTGTGGCCATCTCATTCCTCCAGAATTTTCGCTTTTACCGTTATGGTGCCGGTGGTTTGCTGCATATAAGCCAGGATAGGAAGCTCCGCCACTACTGTGAGGTTCAATCCGACCGCGAACAGCCTGTTGTCGGCGGTGCCGGTGGTCAGATCCTGAAATGCGATTGATTTTTGCCCTTCTATGTAACAGGTAACCGGTATCTCATAACCGCCGACATTGGCAGTGTGAGTGAAAGATGCCTGCCCGAGGCTGGCATACATTCGTAGCCAGAATGCTAATGCAGTTGAAACCATCCCAAGAGATTCCTTCTCGTCACTGGCTATCCATAGCGAATATTCCAGTGAGAAAGGGATAGTCGATACCAGGGCTTCAATCTCATCATTTTCATTGGTGACATGCCCTTCATCGTAATTATCCCGGCACAGTTCACCTTCATAAATTGAAAACGCGGGAGAACGAGACAGATTCACAAGCGGCATTGCCAGCTTATTTACCGGGCCAGCAGAGGCTGTATCTTTGCGCCCGGCGCGATCGGCTTCAAATGACGACAACCACTCCTTCACATCACTAAAAGTGCCGAGCGTTATGCGATCTCTTGGTGTGCGTTTCAGGAACTCCCGGAACGACTGGTTAATGCGATCATTAAAGCTGACAACTTGTGAGTCGAACGCTTCGTTTAAAGCCTGTGCGAGCGCCGAATCAATGCCATCAATAGTGGCAAATTCCAGCTTACCAGTTGGAGTAAGACCTTTTTTCTTAAAGATGGCCAGTAGCCATTCCTGATTATTCAGAATCACCGATGAAATTCCCTTCAAAGGCGCGTGAAGGCACGCAATAAAACAAACTGCCTACCCTGGCAGTGCCGTAATTGAATATTTTATGGATGTACCAGAAGCGGCGAATGGTTGTGCCGTCTGACAGCTGTTCCAGCCATTCGAGCATAGAACCCACTGGCACATTGACGGCAGCTAACCGAAGGATTAAAGCACTGTCGCTAATTCCCGTATTATCACTGCCGTCGTATAGCGCGTAGAAGGCGTCCATCTCATCCGGGCAGTCGAGGGCCGTTATCAGTTCTGGATCCTGATAGTCATATATGCGTTGGTTCGGTTCTATTATTTCAGGTGCCGTTTCAGGTGCATTTTTGTTTCTGTAAGGTATTGCGCGATACAGAACTGCATCGAATGAGTCAGGGTCTAGCTTGATTGCTTTGAGCCAGTCCATCCGCACAAGGTTATTAAAAACTGCATGACCTTGATAACGGTGGCGCACACCAGAATCACTAAGCAGGCCGTGATCCAGATTGGGAAGGTGATTGTCCTCCACAGGATCAACAATATTACCAACGTTAACACCATCGGTTTCGATTTCAGCATCAATATCTTCCTCTTCAATCAGTTCAGAACCTTCGCATGGAATATCCGGATCCGATTCGGTGTCCGGGAGGTTATCACCAGTCACTTGTTGTGATGGTTCTGTGTCCTCAAACATGTCATCAAAGAAACCAGCCATCGATTATCCTTTCCGTTTACGGGCTTCGTTAATTTGTGTCTCAAGAATGCTTCGCGCCTGCGCAGTGGCAGCGGCCTTGTCCATTCCCTGACTCATGAAAAACTTTATGAGGTTGTTCGCCTGCGTTTGCAGGGCTTTTTTGAGAGCGTCGGCTTCAGCGCGAGCCTGGGCTTCCCTCACCCGCGATGCTTTTAGTTCGGCATTCTTCCTGTTTGCCGTGGTGCGAGCTTTTTTTAACAACCGGCGAACGTTGTCCGTGGCGCTATCTTTTGCGCGTAGTTTTTTGCCTAATGCATCCTGAGATTTCAGATACAGCTCATACTCACGCGCAGCTTTAGCCTGATCCGTCGTTGTTGTCCGGTTGCGCGCGAGCGATTTAGCCAGTTCGCCTTTGAAATAGGTTGTTGTCTTCCGCTTGTCATCGCCGAAGGCTACCTGTTCAGCTGCTTTTTCCAGGGCAATAATGATGGCCTTGTGCCATGTGGGAGACTGAAAACGCGTCATAGCGTGCAAAACATGTTTGCAAGCCACACCAGTCAGATCAGGGTTGCGGATTTTGGGGAATGCATACTCTTTTGGCGGCGCGACAGCATAGTTACCAGCCGTGGCCATATAACGATACCAGTATTGATGGCGTCCACAATCACAGTCGAAAGATACCCGGCCCTTGCAGAGATCGGCAGCGATTCGGGCTTTTTTCGCACCGTCTTCAGCAATTTCCTCAACGGCTTTATCCCATTCCTCAAATCGAATTCTGACACGGTGATGCTGGTGGACCGACTCATCCGAGGCATTAACAGATATCAATGCAAGGTTGTGTTTTAGCCCGAGGAATGTCGCGGCTTTGATCCCTGTGCCATCAGAAACCTTGTTGTTAGCGCGTTTTATATCAATGCTGGTGGACTGCGCCACCAGCTGAGCATAGGTAATGCCGGGTACCGTGCTCTTGAATTTGGTTTTATGAGCCTGCCTTGAGGTGTTGAAACTGCGTATATCTTCGGGCGTAAAGTAGGTGCCATCTTTCTTTTTCCCAAGGCTGAGGAATGCCTCAAGTTCGCGGTTACGCATCCCCATAATCCTTGGGGTGAGTGTACGTCGCGCGTTTCGCCGATTCTGACGCTGCTGTTTACGGATAAGATCGAAGACCTTGTTAAAGTCTTTTGCACTTAATCCATCAGTCTGATAGCGACCAAGGTTGTCGCGAGCATATTCAGTTGGCATTCATTCCCCTTACGCAATGGATAATGTCCCTATTACCTGGCCGTCGTATTGGAAATGGCGAATCATTTCGCGGATCCAGGTGGCAGGTGGGAGTTTTAATTTTTTGCCAACAGTCATACCCTGAGACTCATCCTCAAGCCCGGCGGCGAGCGTCACAACCCAGCGTAGCTCTGCTATGCCCCACATACGGTAAGCCAGCAAATCCGGGCGATATTGCTCATCGGGAAGAACGTAATAAATCGTCAGATTCTTGTCGTTCGATTCACACATAAGCATCACCTCTTTGCGTAGCTCTGCCCTGAGTATTGGATCGGCTATGTTGCGGTCGTCATACCGCGACAGAGGATATTGCCGGGTGCTTTGGGTTGTAGTGATTGATGTAGCCATAGTCAGCCTGCCAGAAATAGATGATGGTGATTCTACCGCTAGTCATTTGTTGAATATTTAACTCAATAAAAGAAAATTATTAGTGCAATTTTGATTGTGAAATGTATCATTCTGCCCTTAAGTAGGTTCTTCACGAGGAAACAAAATTGGCAGAACGTGTTGATGATGCAGAGCTGAGCATGAATCAGTTAGAAGCTCTCAAAGACATGGCCATCGATAACATCAGAAAGCAGGCACAGGTCGTGAGCCAGGTATTTACAGGGAAGTGTCGTTACTGCAATGAATCGATTGAATCAGGCATTTATTGTGACGCTGAATGTGCGCAATGGCACAGGGAAGAGCAGGCCGCAAAACAGCGTAAATATGGCATGCGACCGGCAGGATTTGACTGATTATGTTGCGCTTTACTGAGGAAGAGTTTCAGGCTTTTAGTGAGCGTCGAAATAAGGGGCGGTCCAGGCCAAAAACCAAAAAGGATCCATTCTTATCGCTTGCGCCGGTAAAAGAAGTTTCTCCACATGCGAAGGCACTTGCAGCACTGGCAAAGACCCCAGACCTGCGCGACGGAAATTGCGAGCACTTCGAGCAGGTTTTCATTTTTGATTACTTCGAACGCAAGCACCCTGACATCTATGAGCTGTTGCATGCAACGCCTAACGGAGGGAAACGTTCAAAAGCAACCGCCGGGAAAATGAAGGCTGAAGGGCAGAAAAAAGGTTATCCGGACATGAGTCTCGATAAAGCATGCGGTATTTATCACGGCATGCGAATTGAGCTTAAAGAACCAAATGGTAAAGCCCCGACGAAAGAGCAGATCGCCTGGATGCGCAGGCTTAGAGAGGAAGGTTACTACGTCGTTCTTGCGTATGGTGCAGAACAAGCGATAACCGCCATCCTGGAATACATGAGCCTTAAAAAGGGTGAGGCTATTGAGCATGTATTGAACGGTGACAAGTGGTTGTACGTTACGTGAAATAATAAATTAATTAGTGCATGTGTGCTCTTTGATATAGCGCACATTAACATCGGGAGAATAATCGTGTCATCCAAGGCTAATTATGAATCGCTGGCATCGATCATGCCGCGTAATGAACAGGAAGCAGATGCTGTAGTGGACCCGGTAATCGCTGAAATGAATGCTCGCCTGGAGGCTGAATTTGCAGCTGAGAATGAACATACCACCCAGGGCGACTAGGACTGTTTTTTGTGTCGGTAGCGGTCCGTCACTCACTCGTGAGGACTGTGCTGCTATAGAAAAAACTGGCTGTTCAATCATCGCGGTTAACAATTCCTGGCAGATGTTCGATGACATTTATGCCTTATACGCCGGTGATTTGTCATGGTGGAAGCAATACGGATCCACCATACCGGGAGGGAGATTCCGCAAAGTGACAGCCAACCTGGCGGCGGCGAAATCATTTTCGTTGGAGTACAGGCGATATTGTGGACCGGCTGAAGGGGTTAATAGCGGCGCGCAGGCTATCAGTCTGGCGGCTGAATCAGGGGCTGAAGTAGTTGTATTAGTCGGCTATGACTGTTCTCTGCAAAACGGCCTTCATTGGCATGGAGCACACCCTCAAGCCCTACGGAATCCAACGCAGGTGTCTATTTCAAAATGGCAACAGCAGTTCCTGGATACCCGCAAAAAACACGCAGATTTACATATTTTGAATGCAAGTAGGAGCAGTGCAATTCAATGTTTCCCAAGAATAAATTTAGAGGCAGTGATCGCGTTATTATCGTCGGCAGTGGCCCAAGCGCCGCAAACTTTGTTGCGCCGCGCGGAGTGCCGATTATAGCGGTCAATGGGGCCATCGACTGGCTGAACCGCGCTTCTTATTTTTTCACACTTGATCCATCGCCAGACAATATGCGGCGCGTTGGTCGTGGCCGCCGTCGCCGTGGTGTTTGTTATTGCATGGCACTACCCGATGTTAAAGAACGTGAAGTCAGAGACGGCGTTCTGTGCTTCCGTCGTGTGGCTGAACGTGGCATGGAGCCAAAAAATACGAATTCTCCCGAGTGGTGGGCGTGGCGCTGGTCCGCACATTTCGGACTTTGCGAAGATGAGAATGAAATTGCCAGCGGCAATAGTGCATATGGCGCTCTGAACCTGGCTTTCCATATCGGATTCAAACATGTCGCCCTGGTGGGCGTTGACGCTACACAAGAACCACGCGTTCACTCCGGCGGCACGCCAAAAAATCTAAGTCACCTGCCTTTGTTATTCCAGTCTGCGCGTGAACAGATTGACGTTGTTTCATGCGGGAAAATGGGAGGTATTCCGCAGATGACTCTTAAAGAATGGCTGAAGAATACATGATGGCACCCACAATTTATCACCGTATCGACGGTACCAAATACAGGAATGTCTGGGTTGTTGGTGATCTGCATGGTTGCTACACCAGACTGATGTCCGAACTCCATCGTGTGGATTTTGACCCGGCGCAGGATTTACTGATATCGGTCGGCGACATTATCGATCGCGGCACCGAAAATGTTAAATGCCTGGAGCTATTGCAGATGCCATGGTTCAGAGCGGTTATGGGCAACCATGAGCGGCTGATGATTGATGCGTTAAGTCCTGATGGCAACGTGAATAACTGGCTAATGAATGGCGGTCAATGGTTCTTCATGCTGGACGCTGATCAGGAAATATTAGCCAGGGCGCTGGTGGAGTTGGTAAGACGACTGCCCTATATCATTGAGTTGAACACCGGGCAAGAAACTATCGTTATAGCCCATGCCGACTATCCGGATAATGAATATCAATTCGGTAAGGAGGTGCCGCTTTTCAACGTTGTCTGGGCGCGCGAGCGTATCAGTGATTCGATGGATGATATTGGTGGCGAAATTTCGGGCGCAGATCGTTTTATCTTTGGTCACACTCCGGTGAAAAGCCCGAAGACATTCTGGAATCAGCATTATATCGACACTGGTGCCGTATTTTGCGGAAACCTGACATTGATGAAAGTGAAAGGTGATGGTGCAGCATGAAGATTGCTTTAGTTCTTCGCTCTGGTGGCGACTATAACGCTTCCGATGTGCAGTGGCTGGTTAATCAACTGCCAAAAGGCTATGAAATTATTTGCCTGACAGACCTGAAGCGTTTACATGTGCCTGGCGTCAAAGTTGTCCCATTGATCAACCAGTGGCAAAAGTGCCGTGGCTGGTGGGCGAAAATCGAGTTGTTCCGACCGGATATAACCGATGATCTGTTCTATCTGGATTTGGACACGGTTATTGCCGGTGATATACGCCCAATCCTTGAGAATCCACCAACCAGCTTCACCATGCTTAGGGATTTTTACCATCCACATTATCGTGGTAGCGGTGCCCTGTGGATACCAAATAGTGTAAAAGCGCATATCTGGAGTTCATTCTGGCAAGATCCGGAAGGTTGGATTTCTCGTTGTGTCACTACTGAGTGCTGGGGTGATCAGGGGTTCTTACGGAAGGTTATGGGCGATGATACACCAGCATTTCAGGATCTGTATCCAGGATGGTTTGTAAGTTACAAGGCCGATGTTGTGGAACCTGGTTCAAAATATGCGAGCGCGCGTTACTCCAGGGGGAATGGGGCATTACCAAAGGACTGCCGAATAATCTTTTTCCACGGCAAACCGCGACCTCGCGAAGTGTCAGAGGATTGGCTTCCCCTTATTAGCTCGTTTTTTGAGCGAGAATCAGAATAATATTGCTCTAATAATTCCATATTTTTAAAGCGTGATGTACACTCATCACGTTTTTTATTAGAGCAATCCAAAAGGTGCACTATGTGGCCATTCCGACGGAAATATCACTACTGGCTGATCGCCTTTGTTACGCCGACCGGCGGTATCAGGCATGTCATCATCAGGTATCGCAACAAGAGACTCACCTTAGCCAGAATTTTACAGGCTGCCATAGGTGAGGGACTGGATACAAATTGCGTAGTCCTTCCTCCTTCATACTTAGGAAAAATGACCGAAGCACAAGCTAATACGGAACTTTGAAATGAGCACTTCAGCACAAAACCAATCAATCGAAAATGTATCTATCCCTGATGTCCTGAATGCCGGTATCCCGGCCATTATCCAGAACATCCGGGCCGCGCAACGCCGCGTTAGTTGTGATGACCTCACAGCACGTTTTTTTGATAATGCGGTTCAGTCAGCGGAGATGCTTCACGCACAGCTTATTGATGTTTATAACGCAGAAGCTGATAGCCATAACTCCCTGGTAGATGCAGCTGAAAATATGCAGTTGGATCTCGGTCTGAAGGGTAAAGAAATTGAAGAGCTTCAGCTGCAAATTGAACATTTGAAACGCCAGCAACAGGACGCGATCGACGATGCGACGCATGACGCCAACCAGCGTGCTGATAATGCCGAACGTATAAGCATTGAGCTGGAAACAAAACTCAATGAAATGACCGCGATGGTTGAACTGCGGAACTCACAGATTTCAACGCTAAAATCTCAATATAAAGAGATCATGAAACTTGATCCTTTTAACCTTGAGAAACGCTATAACAAAGCTAAAAGCGAGCGACAGGAACTGCGTAAGCAGGTCGCCGACCTTAACCAACAGCTCAAAAAAACTATTAAAGATGCAAGCGAAGCGCGCGTGGCATTTGCTAATAAAAAAGCAGAGGTTACCGCGCTGGTTAATGAGAATGCCAAATTTGCGACGCTCAAGAAGGAAATGTATGGCATTACTGAGCGCCGTTTCCCTGCAAGCAAACTTCATCCGACGTTAGGGCAAATCTCCTTCTTCCCGCGCCTCCTGGCTTATGGGATCTCATCGCCTAAAGAGTTCAATAACGAGCGTCCTTATATCGTTTCTAAGCTGGACTTTGCTTATCAGTTCTGCTGCGACATGGGCTATGCCATTGATATCCGGATCAACGAATGGTTGATGCCAAACTTCCAGCCGTTGGCCATTTTCCGCGAGTTCCAGCCGGAAGGTTGGGTAGAGTTCTTCCATGAATTGATCTGTAAAGAGATGGAAAGCCGCCGCCCGGAACTGGTCCGTCGAGTTGAGTGGGCGCAAGAGGTTATGTTGGCAGAGGCAGAGCTGCCGTTCGAACCGGAATTTATTGATGATCTGGGAGCTAAAGGGCTGCATACCCTGTTTGATGTGGTTACCCGCCGTCATGAGCAGTTGGTTGTCGAATTGGGTTTAGAGGAAACAGCGGCAAGAAGACTTCTCGATGTTTGCTATGCACGTAGCGATGCATGGGAAAAAGAGAACGGCGGCACTATTTACGTTCGCTGACAGTTACAGTGTCACTTTTAATGCTGGTGGAGTGCGCCCACCAGCATTTTTTTCGTCCAATGAGGAGAGCATTTGAGTATTTTCAATAAACACGCACACCAGGAACGTCCGTATATCGTCATAGTTGATATTGATGGAACAATATCAGAGGCAACTGAAGACAGACTGCATTTTCTTCCGCCACCAGGTAAAGGTGCATTAACAAAGGACTGGAACGAGTTTAATCTCGCCTGTGACACTGATACTCCCATAACTCCAGTTATTGATATTGTGCGCCAGTTATTTAACGTTTACACGGTCTGGTTTGTAACCGGGCGCTGTGAGATCGCAAGGGATAAAACACGAGCCTGGCTGCGGAAGTACGTAACAAACGGGGCTGAGCCTTTGCTATCTATGCGTCCTGCCACCGATGACAGAAATGACGGCCCAGCAAAGATTGATCTCCTTAAGAAAATTGGTCTAAGTAAAATCGCGTTCGCGCTGGAAGATAAGATTGAAGTGGCGCGTGTTTTCAGGAGGCACGGCGTGCTTACGTTAATGGTCAGGGAGTATGAAAACGCGCTGCTCCATCAACAATAATTGCTCTAATAAATATTGATTTTTAAAACAGAGACAGTGAAAATAAAAACATGCCGCAAGGCGCGGCATGTATCCAATCAATCACAGGAGCTGAAAATATGAACACGGCATTCAAAATCATTATGGCCGCGATCTATTTCTGGCTGTTCTCTATCACTTTTGGCGGCATCGTCGCACATGGGTAAGGGGGATGCATGAAAGGCGAAGTGAAAGAGCGCGGCATGATTTTTAACGATGAGATGGTCCGGGCAATTCTTGGCGGGAATAAAACACAGACTCGCAGGATTGTTGAAGAAAAATTCTATGGACGGGCAGTGGCCGCAGAGTTGCTTGCCAAGCATTGTCCATATGGTCAACCGGGCGATCGTATTTGGGTTCGCGAAACCTACCGGGTACATGGCAAAGCGACGGACGTCGCAACGCTGGTTTATCGCGCAAGCGTGCGTAACTCCTGGACAGAACAAACGCACCGGGTTCCGGTCGAGGTTTGTAATAAACCAGTATCAGAAAAGTGGACGCCATCAATTCACATGCCGCGCTGGGCATCGCGCATTCTTCTGGAAATTACCAACGTGCGCGTTGAGCGGTTGAACGATATCAGCGAATGCGATGCAAGGGCTGAGGGCGCACCAACAGAATCGACCCTCATTGGCGATAAGCATTACCCAGGTTTCCGTAGCCTATGGAAATCAATTTATGGCGAAGATAGTTGGAACGCTAATCCTTGGGTGTGGGTAATAGAGTTTGAGCGTATTCAGGGGGCAACCAGTGAGTGAGTCAAAATGCCAAATTAATGGCAACAAGATAGAACCGTGCGCGGCGTTGGCACAATCCCTGGAGCATGACGCTGAATACACGACGCGAAAAGGTCTGCTGAAATACAAAATCTATAACCATGAATTAATTCATTCACAAGACCTGATCATGCTGCGGTCTGGTGAATTTTCTAAATCGCCTATTCGAGTTTCATTTTGCCCGTTCTGTGGTGAAAGTCTGAAAACGTGGGAAGCGGAGGCAACCAGTGAATAACCGCTTTTACATGATGTGCTTGCGTGAAACTGTGGGTAATAACGCCTCATTCCATTGCCATAACGGCAATGGTTACAGTTCTGATATCGATCGCGCTCATGTTTACACGCTGGAAGAAGCCCAAAAAGCCTGGAATTGTGGACGAGATATCGATCAGCCTGTTTGCGCTGATAGCGTGGATGCAATGGCTGTGTGGCACGTTGATTGCCAGTACATCCCCACAGAAAGCCTGATTGAGTCAGATTGCACTGCGTATGTGGCCTACAAAAAAGGTAGCTGGAACGGCAACGATGTTTACTGGCTTCAACACGGTGGATTGCCAACAGATGACTTCAGTAAAGCGACCATCTTTAGCGTCGCCAACAAAAACGAACCAGGAATAGTTTGGTTGCCATTTTCCATTGCTGATGCAGCAAAGCGTCGGACGTTCAATATCAATAACTTTAACCGCAGAACAATGGTTCAGGGCGCAGGTTTGGTCATGCCTGACTGGTTGAAAGAGCAGAACAGAAGAAAGAAGTCGCGAAGCGGGAAGGTGCGTTGGAATTGTCCGCATTGCGGAAAAATAACCTGGCAGTACAGCCCATATGATTTTGAAGGCTGTAGTGATTACAACTGTGAAGGATGGCGAGAATGACAATTGACTATCAGGCACTGCGAGATGCGGCAGTTGCAGTAGAAACAGAACCTATGCATCAAAATTTTGTGGCGTTTCGTATGGCGTTCACGCCATCGGTGGCACTGGCACTACTGGATGAACGGGAAAGAAACCAGCAATACATCAAACGCCGTGACCAGGAGAACGAGGATATTGCTCTTACGGTTGGGAAGCTGAGAGTTGAGCTTGAGGAAGTAAAACAACACGCTGAAGAATTATCCGAAACCAAGGCTGTTCGTAACCAATGGCGGCCAGATATTTGCCCAATAACCGGACGTGCATTTTTCATGTGGATTGAGCATCCAACATTGGGGAATGTGCCGACATATGGTGGCCCATTAGATAGTTACACCATTCCAACAAAGGACGGTGACGGTGAGTTTTCATGTGAGCGTTACGATCATGATTTTGGCGGTTGGGTAGAAAGCGAATGTCTTGGGTTATATCTGATTGATGATAGAGAACAATGCAGGGTCTACGAACTGGAGGAACGCGTTAAGGAACTGGATGCTCGGGAAATATCGCTCCCGGAACGTAGCAGCATGCTTCATCGAACAGATTTTCACGATGATTACCAAACGGTAATGGCATACAAAGTTTCTGAAGTCATCGCTGCAATCCGCGCCGCTGGCATTCGCATCAAAGGAGAGTGATATGGCGTTAACACACCGCGAACTCTGTCAGATTGCGTACAAGTTCCTTAAGCGCAACGGGTTCAAGGTTTGTTTTCATGACCGCTTTATAGCTGTAACCAGTACCGGAGAACAGCCAGATGCTATGGGATTCAGAAATTCAGCATCATGCCTGATAGAGGCGAAGTGTTCTCGTGCTGACTTGTTGGCAGATAGAAAAAAGCGTTTTCGTAAAAATCCGTCTCTTGGAATGGGCGACTGGCGATTCTTTATTAGTGAGCCGGGAATTATTTCAATTGAGGATTTACCACCTGGCTGGGGATTACTTCACGTTGTTAACGGAAGAGTACGGAAAGTACATGGGTGGCCCAAGGGTAATTGCTGTTGGGGTAATCCTGACGATAAGCCATTTACTGGAAATAAGCAGGTTGAATGCGATTACATGTTATCTGCATTAAGGCGCATGGAGTTGAGAGGGCACCTTAATGAAATATATGACGGTGTAATTGTTAATAAGAAAGAAGGAAACGCGGCATGATCACTATTACCAAAGAGCGACTACTGACAATCAAGCAGTGGCGCGAAACATACGGACCTGGTAGCAACGTTGTACTGCCAGCAGAAGAAGCGGAAGAACTGGCACGAATTGCTCTGGCATCGCTGGAAGCAGAACCAGTTGCTTATATTTTCAAACATCCGGCCGGGAAATTATTCTGGGCTTTAACGGATGAAAGCAATAAAGAGCAACCGGACGTTATTCCTGTTTATGCTGACTCACCTGCGCCGGTTGTGCCGGATGAAATAGACGTAAACGATGTACCAAGGGCGGTGACATATTTCAAGACACACAGAGATTGTTACGCAGATGGCTGGAACGCCTGCCGCGCCGCCATGCTTCAGTCCGGAAACTTTCGGGAAAACAAGAATTCGTCAACCAATAATTTTCGGGAAATCGCGGAAACGTCAACCAACTATCCGGTAATTCCTAGTGAGGTGTTGTCCGCAATCCTGAAGGTTGCCAAGATTCGTGCCGATTTCGATGATTTTGACGGTGACAGGCGAGGTATCGGTGATTGTCTGGATGAGGCTGAGCAAGAGCTTATCGTTACCATTAACAAATATGCCAGTCAGTTGGCAGCAGAACCGATAGCGACTAATGACGTTCGAGAGCAAACAGCCGTTCCGCCAGTTCCTGTAATACAGGCTGATGTCGCGCAGGCAATTGAAAAACTCAAACGGAAATTAGTGGAATGCAATCGCTATAACTACTGCGCAGATGCAGTTAAGGGCGTTGAGTATGCCTGCCACGCTGCCATGCTTCAGGGTAGCCAACCTGTAAGCCAAAGTAAGACTTACAGGTTGGATTTTGGGCAATGGCTGGAACAGCAACGCGGGAAAATCGATGTGGACTGTGGTTGTGTGTCCACTGAAACATTCATGCACTGGCTGCGGGTAGCTTACGAGGCTGGCAACTATCCGGATATTCCGGATAGTTCGGTGCCAGCGCCAGGAAAGGGCGTCACCGGTGAACGTATCCGCATTAAGCCGCATGTTTATCGCGAACTGGTTAACCGTCTCCACGATACAGCGATCAAGTGTGCTGGCACCCAGCAATTACGAGAAAGAATTAGCCGTGTTTTGGGCGACGTTATTACGCCATATCATCATAAACAAGCCGAGAAAAGCGGTCTGGAAAGGTGTCATCTTGAGGCAGCATTAAACATTAAGCCGGGGCATACGCTTGGCATTATTGATGCACTGTTGGTTCATAAGATGGCCAGGGCTTTATTGTCGTTGGTGGACGCTGGTGATACAAGCGAGGGTGAAGTATGAGAGTTGCAGATCACATCAAACACCTTGAAAGAATTATCGAAAACGGTGAACTCTTAAGAGATCAGATGAGACGCACGGCAGAAGCCAGGGAGGCGATAATCCGCAGTCAGGCTGGTAAATTAAAGCAATTGTCAGAGATTAACACGCTATACAAGAACAGATGTAACCGGGCGGTGATGCGGCTTCAGAAAGCACGTAATGAAATTAAATTGGTGGAGGCAAAACTGAAAAAACAGATCCAGCGTTACGATCAGCAAGATGCTTTTTATGCCGCCATCAAGGCGGCTGCTAATGAAATAGGCATCTGGAAGTTGCTGGTGGAGAAAGCAAAGACGAAGTTAAATGCCAACGAAAGCTGAACTACAGGTGCCCACCAGCACATACAGAAAATGATTGTTTCCACATCAAGGAGATTTTAATGTTTCACTGAAACATTAAGTAAGCCAGTGCATAATTCCATTTTTTACTGACCTTAAAAGCAAAATCAAAACGATGATGAGGATAATAGCCAGAATCTGGCTAATAATAGGCGCATCTAAAAATGCACTCAGGAACTGAAAAAAAGCGTTCATTCAGGTGGTTCCTTGTCAAATGTAAAGGTGCACTTGCTCACGTTGACGTAGAAACCCAACCCCTATATAGTTGGATTCGGTGAATGAAAGTCGTTAACGTGAGCTTACGGCACATGTTTTCGGAAAAACATCAGGGAACGGCTAATTCCTTGATGCGGGTGGGGTCTGTAATGCAGACCCTATCTATTAACGTCATGATTGCATCTCAAATTTTCTCCTTATCTTCAATTAATCTACATTCATTTCATCTGTTAGCCACCACAATATGTAGAAAATGGCCCTCTTGCAAGTGCATAACTTTGTGGATAACTCAGGAAGGAAAAAGTGGCTTTCGCGCACCTTCGGTCAGACAAGGTGTCCGGGAAAGTCAACGCAAAGAAAAAAATTGTTAAAAATAACGTTTGTTGGAATTGTATATTTTTACCCCCTTCAATGGTTAGCATTCTATTAACATCTTTTTTTAGAGACAGAAAAACATATCGTAACAACATATATACAGTATTAAGAGGCGAGTATTATCCTGCGGTGGGAATTCTGGGCGCTGTTAGATTCGACTTTCTCAGCAGGATTACATCGTCAACTTGCGACGTTGCCGTATGACTTTCGTGTAATAGGTGACAATGATGCGGCTAGTGAGTTACTTGTGAAGTTTTTCGGAAAAGGTTTTGTGGCCTCGGATCTTGATGAGCTACAGCAACATGAAGTGTCTAATTTGATTTTTAGCCATAGCCAATAAGCCTCCCTCCTCCATCAAGGCCACAATTTGTGACCTTAAACAATTTTTTTTCTGCTTTTTCTTATTTGAGGAAATAACGTTGTTGACAGCTAATAGGCTCGTTGTTGTTATACATGCCTGTATAGATTATGACCGTAAATTATTAGCGGATTTTAAGCCATATTCACCGTTGTAGAAATTACTCATGTTCCATTCATTAGGAAGTTCTTTTCTGTCCAATGTATAGTGGCGCACGATATAACGATCTTCATCTTATTCGATGGACAGGCGGACATAGCCAATGTGAATCACCGATACGGGCGGTGTTCGTATTGCATAGATGTCGCGGAGATATACCGGCAGCTCGACAAATGCATCAGGTGCATCTGTGATGCTCGTTTTTTCACAGTATTCATATAACGCATCGTTGATATCGTTAAGAGATTCATGATCGTATATTTCCAGGTAATTACCGCGATCGCGATGGTACTCGATTTTAGCCATTCAAAATCCCCTGTTATCGTTTTGCATTTCTCTAATCCGGTTCAGAACTACTTCGTGCTGGACTTGGATAGCGGCTTTTTCGTTTTCAAGCCGGGCAATAGACATCTCTAATTCTTTGCTGTACCAGGCGAGCTGGGCTAGGTTCATCCGGTTGTGGTCGAGAGTTGGAGACACTTCGACGCGATCCCTTTCTTCCTGCTTTAATGAGAAGAGATTCATCTCATCCATTGAGGAAAATTCAGCAACAATTTCTTGTTGATGATCCGGTCGCTGCGGCATCCTCGCCAGTATAAATGGCGGTTCTTTTGAAAACATGAATGTCGGTTCAGACCGTGTTTTTACCCAGCTTGCCTGCTGTCTTTCGGCAAGTTCACAGGCTTCATCATAGTTATCTGCCAAACAAAGCACGGATGGACGGTCCCACGCCCCACCATTCAGACAATAAACTACAATTTTCCCGTCAGGTTGTGTAACCCCATATGGATGGTCCCACCAGGCGTCCAGCTGAGCTTTAGAGCGTTTCTCGTTAGGAGTGCAGTCAAAATTTTTGGGCAATACAGGATCGAGAGGAATGCGATTAGGCATAGCTAATTCCTTATTAACTGATTGGCAACGAGGTTACGCTGATCCCGCGGTGATGAATAGTAGCAAAGAGCACAAAATCATCAGCGGTGGTTGATGTACGTAACGCGTTTGCACCAAAGGTGTCTCTTTAATGTATACTGTATAAATGAACAGTATTATTGAGGTAAAAACGCTATGGGCTTCCCTTCTCCTGCGGCGGATTATGTTGAAAGCCGAATTTCTCTTGATCAGCAACTAATCAGGCATCCATCAGCAACCTACTTCATGCGGGCAGCTGATAGCCATCACCGTGAGGGAATATTGCAGGGTGCTTTGCTGGTGGTTGATTCCTCGCTTACTCCGGTTGATGGTTCTCTGCTTGTGTGCGCTATGGAGGGTGAATATCGCATAAAGAGATACCGAAAGTATCCGCGCCAGCACCTGGAGGATTTAAGCACCGGGAAGAAAGAGGCGTTACCAGTAGATGACGATGGTTACACGGGTAGTAATGCTGTTTTTGGTGTGATCACTCATGTCATCAATGATGCCCGGAGTGGGGAGTTTGATGATTGTCCGGTCATTTAAGCTGCAAAGTGCTGGTGCTTTATGCCTGTGAAGTTTATAATTGTGTACACATAACGAGTACACGAGGTGTTTATGCAATCCATTAACTTCCGTACCGCGCGCGGCAACCTTTCTGAAGTGCTCAACAATGTTGAAGCCGGGGAAGAGGTTGAAATCACCCGCAGAGGCCGTGAGCCAGCAGTAATTGTCAGCAAGGCTACTTTCGAAGCCTACAAAAAAGCGGCGCTGGATGCTGAATTTGCATCCCTGTTTGACACCCTGGACTCCACCAACAAGGAACTGGTTGACCGATAATGAGGCATATATCACCGGAAGAACTTATTGCGCTTCATGATGCGAATATAAACCGCTACGGCGGCCTGCCGGGAATGTCAGATCCGGGTAGGGCAGAGGCCATTATCGGGAGAGTTCAGGCCAGAGTTGCCTACGAAGAGATCACCGACCTTTTCGAAGTCTCCGCCACCTACCTGGTGGCTACAGCGAGAGGGCATATATTCAATGATGCCAATAAGCGTACCGCGCTAAACAGTGCGCTGTTATTTCTACGCCGTAACGGGGTGCAGGTATTTGATTCACCTGAACTGGCAGACCTTACTGTAGGCGCTGCGACTGGCGAGATATCTGTATCTTCTGTCGCCGACACGTTACGTAGATTGTATGGTTCTGCGGAGTAGATTAATGGCACGCAAATACAACAAATTGTCCCGTGAAGCGTTAAAGATGCTTCTTGATGGCGTGAGTCGCCGCGAGGTAAAGCAATACCTGGTTGGTAAGCAAATTGGAGCCAGGACTGCTATTGCTGTGTTATGCCGTCAGGAAATGGTTGTGCTTAAACAGAGAATGCCGGGCAGCAGATAAAGCCCAATCAGTGATGAAAGGTGTGATGTGAAAGCCGTAATTACTCCCTTTGTACAAAAAGAGCTTGGCGTCGCCACATTCAAAGTGGATCAGGAAGTCAGAAAGCTGGTGGAGGCTGGCCGTAAATTTATTATGGAGCCGGTGCCGCGTGAGTTAATCGAGCACATGGACGACGGCCTCGTTGTTTCCGAGCAAACCATGGCAACAAATGAGGCGTTGCAGCCGTTTTTTAACAGCGATGAGCTGTTTCGTCGTATTGGTGGAATTGACGCGCTGGTGGCGTGGTTGCGCAGGAAAGAGGGGCGATGCCAGGCCGCAGATCGTAGCTGGTGTGACAACCATATTGTCCACGCTGAACGAGACAATAGCGCGGTGTTGTTGTGCTGGCATCACGATAACCATTACCGGATGCGTGGTTTTAATGAGCTGAAAGAAACGCTGCATAATAATCGCGTTAACTGGATACTGGATGTCGCCCGTCAGGAAATGGGGCTTTCAGATGGCCATGATTTAAGTATTCAGGAACTGTGCTGGTGGGCTTTCATGCGCAACATGATGCACCTGATGCCGGAAGAAGTTTGCCGTATATCAATAAATAAGATGAAAGCCGCAACGCAGGATAGCGGACCTCTGAAAGAGGCGGATATTCGCCCGTATGACGATCGCGCTACAGCATATGTTCAGATGATGGAAGAACGCGCCGCGCCGATGCGTGCAAAAGTATGCCCTGTGGATGTTGACTCCGACCCTGGCATGGCGCATTTCAAAATACCAAAACTGCAATCGCTAAAATTACCTGAGTACATGGACTTTGTTGCTTCCCGTCCATGCTGTGGGTGTGGAGCGGCGGGAGCTGGCGCTCACATTACGCCTTATATCGTTCGTCATAGTCGATTATGCGCGCATGACATTTACGCAATTCCTCTGTGCCAGTCATGCCAGCGTGATATTGAGCGTGACCGCGATAATTGGGAGAAGACGCACGGTAGGCTGGCGATGCATCAACGATTGTTCTTTGATTACGCGCTTGGAGTCGGCGCTATCACAAGTCACTCGTCGAGCGTTAGATAAAGTTGCTCTAATGTATTGCTATTTCTTTAATCGAGGGTATTATATTCCACGTTGATTAGTTGACATGGGCTAATCAGTAGGTGACAGGATGTTACTTAACTGGCAGGGACGCCACTTCATGGAAATAAATCACTCACGAATAACATCGTACGAGATTGCGGATTACATGATCCGCACTAAATCTCTTCTATCCGCGAAAGAACTCGCAGCAATTCTTGAAAAGGAATACCCGCATCTGGATATCGATAAGCGCGATGTTTATCTGCGCTTAAAGGCTATCGCTGTGTCTAAGTATTCGTCTGTTTTGATTGATGACAGTACACGCCCACGTAGATTTCAGATCCACTCTCTGAATCCTGAATTCTTTCGCCGTAGCCGCGCTCCGCGCCGGTTTGATGAAAAACTCCAGAACGAACTCTATATGACGCAGGACGAAAAGGAACGCCGGGAGCACCAGCCTTGGGTAATGGCGCGTCAACTTTTCAATAAGGTGGCCCGTCAGCACCGTCATTACGGTAATGCCACATCCGCACGTATCTGATTGATTGCTTGCCCGTTCCGGGCCTTTTGACATGTGACTTTCGTTACCCTCGCGTCAAAAAGAGTTTTTACGAAAGGAAGCATAAGTGACCTGGGACGATCACAAGAAGAATTTTGCTCGCCTGGCGCGAGATGGTGGTTACACCATCGCACAGTATGCCGCCGAGTTTAATCTTAACCCTAATACTGCACGTCGTTATCTCCGTGCCTTCAAAGAAGACACCAGGACAGCGGACAGCCGCAAGCCAAATAAGCCAGTCAGGAAGCCACTAAAAAGCATGATCATTGATCACTCTAATGATCAACATGCAGGTAATCACATTGCGGCTGAAATAGCGGAAAAACAAAGGGTTAATGCCGTTGTCAGTGCCGCAGTCGAGAATGCGAAGCGCCAAAATAAGCGCATAAATGATCGTTCTGATGATCATGACGTGATCACCCGCGCCCACCGGACCTTACGAGATCGCCTGGAACGCGACACCTTGGATGATGATGGTGAACGCTTTGAATTCGAAGCTGGCGATTACCTGATAGATAACGTTGAAGCGCGGAAGGCCGCGCGCGCTATGTTGCGTCGGTCCGGGGCCGATGTTCTGGAAACCACTCTTCTGGAAAAGTCTCTTTCTCATCTCCTTATGCTGGAGAACGCCAGGGATACGTGTATTCGCCTGGTGCAGGAAATGCGCGATCAGCAAAAAGACGATGATGAAGGTACTCCGCCTGAATACCGTATCGCGAGCATGCTAAACAGCTGTTCCGCGCAGATAAGCAGTCTGATCAACACCATTTACAGCATCCGGAATAACTATCGAAAAGAAAGCCGGGAGGCGGAAAAGCACGCTTTATCTATGGGGCAAGCTGGCATTGTTAAGCTGGCATACGAACGAAAGCGTGAAAATAACTGGTCAGTGCTGGAAGCAGCTGAATTCATCGAGGCGCATGGCGGGAAAGTGCCGCCCCTGATGCTGGAGCAAATCAAAGCCGATCTGCGTGCTCCTAAGACCAATACCGATGATGAGGAAAGGCAAACAGCCGTCGGTGGCCCTTCTCTTGAAGATCTGGACAAAGTTGCGCGAGAACGGGCCGCCAACCGCCGCGCCGATGCCGCATTGTGGATTGAGCAGCGTAGGGAAGAAATCGCCGATATCGTTGATACAGGCGGTTATGGAGATGTTGATACTGAAGGTGTATCAAACGACCCATGGCTGGAACAAGACCTGGACGAAGACGAGGAGGAAGACGAAGAAGTTACCCGCAAGCTATACGGGGATGATGATTAATGGCCAGAAGTTGCGTAACGGATCCTCGTTGGCGCGAGCTGGTGGCGCTATATCGTTATGACTGGATTGCTGCCGCTGATGTTTTGTTCGGCAAAACACCTACCTGGCAGCAGGATCTGATTATTGAGTCTGTGCAGGAACAGGGTAGCAAGACATCTGTTTCGTCTGGTCACGGTACCGGGAAATCAGACATGACTTCTATCATGATCATGTTGTTCATAATCATGTATCCCGGTGCCCGCGCCATTATCGTTGCGAACAAAATTCAGCAGGTAATGACCGGTATATTCAAGTACATCAAGATAAACTGGGCTACTGCCACCAGCCGTTTTCCATGGCTTGCTGATTATTTTGTTCTGACAGAAACCGCTTTCTATGAGGTTACTGGTAAAGGTGTATGGACTGTAGTACCGAAGGGCTTTCGTCTGGGAAGTGAAGAAGCTCTCGCCGGTGAACACGCAGATCATCTTCTGTATATTATCGATGAAGCCTCCGGTGTCAGTGATAGAGCTTTCGGTATCATCACCGGTGCTCTTACCGGACAGGATAACCGCATCTTATTGCTGTCACAGCCTACACGCCCAAGCGGCTATTTCTACGATACTCACCATAAACTGGCCAAGCGTCCTGGTAACCCTGATGGCGTTTATACGGCGATCACGCTTAACAGTGAGGAATCACCGCTGGTAACGCCAGCATTTATCAAAATGAAGCTGGCGGAGTACGGCGGGCGCGATAACCCTATGTACATGATTAAGGTACGCGGCCTATTCCCTAAATCACAGGATGGCTTCCTTCTTGGACGTGATGAGGTTGAACGTGCAACGCGGCGGAAAGTCAAGATTGCCAAAGGATGGGGCTGGCTTGCATGTGTGGACGTTGCTGGTGGTACGGGAAGGGATAAGTCCGTTATCAATATCATGATGGTGTCCGGCCAGCGAAACAAACGCCGTGTAATCAACTATCGAATGCTGGAATACACAGACGTTACAGAAACGCAGCTTGCCGCCAAAATTTTCGCAGAATGTAATCCTGAGCGATTCCCCAATATCACCATAGCGATAGATGGCGATGGCCTGGGTAAAGCAACAGCGGATCTGATGTACGAGTATTATGGTATTACCGTACAGCGTATACGCTGGGGTAAAAAGATGCATAGCCGTGAAGATAAGAGCCTGTACTTTGATAAACGTGCTTATGCCAACGTTAAAGCCGCAGAGGCCGTAAAATCTGGTCGTATGAGACTGGATAAGGGTAATGAAACTATTGAGGAAGCGTCGAAAATCCCTGTAGGGATTAACTCCGCAGGTCAATGGAAGGTGATGAGTAAGGAGGATATGAAGAAAAAACTCAACCTGCACTCACCAGACCATTGGGATACATATTGTTTCGCTATACTGGCGGATTATGTTCCCCAGGATGAAGTGCTTAGCGTCGAAGACGAAGCGCAGGTTGATGAAGCTCTGGCATGGCTTAATGAATGAATATTTGCTCTAATAAATTGTGTTTTTTAGCTGCCGATGTTACATTGAACCTGACCTCTTGCGCCTTGAGGCATTTTCGGTTTATGCTTATCAGGCACCTCATTAAAACGGGTGCCGGGATTGGCCTCCCGCTTAAGTCTAAGGCGATACAGACGCCGCTCGCGTCTTTTTTTTGTATCGGCGTACACGCACACCTCTACAATGGTGGGCTGTATGGGGCTACCTTCGGGTAGGCTGGTTACCTTGGACGCCAGTAAGGCCAACTCCGTACAGTCCACCGCCAGCAAGATTGGTCTCTTCTGCGGTGGTTACATACCAACGTCTAAGGAGGCTGCCAATATGGCTACTATCCCTACCCCAACTCATCCTGAATTTATCTGGCGCTTTTACTCCTGCCAAAAACGTCACTATCACTTCGTTATTGCACCAACAGAAGATGAGGCCCGCTCTCAGCTTCCTGACGCCCCATGTATTTTCTCTGCCCGTTTTTCCACTGATTCACGCAATTCTCTCAGTTACTGGTGCCTCCCTGTTAACGCTTCTGCTCAGGAGGGACTATGAGAACGTCATTAGTCACCCGTGAAGAGATGATCGAGGCAATTGAACAGCACACTGCCTGTATCAGTACCAGGGATATACCAGGCGTTATTGCCAACTACTTCATGATCACCAAACAACTTTACCGGAGAAAGGACAAGAACGCGGTTCACCGTATCCTGTTGTCTGATATCCGCGAATACCTGCTCGAACAGGGTCATCTGAATTACGCAACCGTCGCAGCCGAAGCACGCAAGGAGGCACACAGAATGAAAGCAACTAACGTTAAATCAGAAAAAATTCATGCACCTTCAGTTCAGGAATCGGAGCTGGTGGTTGTTCAGAATCAGTCTGATGAAATTCCCGTTCTGGAATGGCAGGGAGTGCGTGTAGTGACAACCGAGACTCTTGCTAGAGGGTATGGGACAGAAACAATCCGTATTCGCCAAAATCATCATGAGAACAAAGTACGCTTTGTTGAAGGGAAGCACTTTTTCAAAGTTGAAGGAGAATCATTGCGCGAGTTGAAGCACAGAGTAGCTTTAAACTACTCTGTAAAAATTGCTCGCAATGTTCGCTCACTCACCCTCTGGACAGAACGCGGCGCAGCCCGCCACGCTAAAATGCTCGAAACCGATCAGGCATGGGCATTCTTTGAAAAACTGGAAGACAGCTACTTCCGACAAAAAGAACAGCAACCGATCGCAATCCCCCAGACGCTTCCTGAAGCCCTACGCCTGGCTGCCGAACTGGCTGAACAAAAGCAACTTCTGGAACAGAAAGCCCACCAGCTAAATCAGCAGCTGGTGGCCGCCGCTCCTAAAGTCGATTTTGCCGACCGGGTATCAGTAGCTAAAGGGATCCTGATTGGGAATTTTGCAAAGGTTGTTGGACTTAAGCAAAACGCGCTGTTTGTCTGGTTACGGGAGAACGGCATCCTGATAGCGTCCGGTGGACGTAAAAATGTGCCGTTCCAGCAGTACATCAACGCGGGGTATTTCACGGTGAAAGAAGTGGTGCTGGATGATGAAGATGGCTACCAGATACGGTTGACGCCTCAATTAACGGGTAAAGGCCAGCAGTGGTTGACGCGTAAACTGCTCGATGCTGGCTTGTTAAAACCGGTGGCAGCTGAATAATGGAAGAATGCCCGGTTGATGCCGGGCATAATTTATTGCGCGCTTTCGGGGTTGTCGTTTACTGGCTGCCCCTTCTTGGTTTTACGGCTGCGCGTAACTGATGCGGCTGACTTAACCTTTTTCTCTTCGCGAGTGATGGCAATTTGTTTTTTTACATTTTCAATATCTGCCAGGCGATATATTTTTGCTTGCGGCCAGCGGTCGCAGATGATCGGTTCTATGGAGTCATAAAGGCTAAATTTTGCTTTTTCGAATTCACCGTTGATGATAATTCCATCACGGAGAGTTTCATCGCAGATAAACACGCCACACAGTGGCACATGGTAACTAACTGATTTACCATCATTGTAGTTAGGGCTACTGGAAATGTAGTGGACGCGCAGCATTGTTTCGCTAAAGCCGTGTACGCGCATACGGAATTTTTCATCCTCCGGGTACTGCCTCATTAGCTCTTTTGTTGCTTCCAGGTTCTCTATGTATTTCGCACTGTGCTCATTGATCCCCGCGCTTTTTTGGATGCGAATGTCCTTATCAATCAGATGAATAATGCGGCCAGCGGTCATGTTGACGCTGTTCACAGCTTCTGTCTGATAAGTTGTAACCTTGCGCACACCGCGAAGGATGTTAGGCACTGGATATAAAATAGTCTTTGGGATATTGAGGTCTGGGTACTGTTCCAGTTCCCGCGCCATTAAAGTCCATTTATCAATTTCAGCCTGAATGCTGTCAGTTTCTTTGAACGGTAGAACGACAACCGGGCGTACAGGACGACCGTCGCTGGCTGTATCAACGTGTTGGGCGCGTGCAACAGCTTTTTTTAGAAAGAGATCCCTGAAGCTGACGAACTCCTGGTACAGTTGTTCGCCGTAGACATAATTTATCATTGATCCTCCTCCAGAATTGACATGGTCAATAACGCCCGGCTGAGAAAACCGGTCATTACTGACCTATATTATAGAGGGATCAAACAAAAATAATAGATTTATTAGTGCATTTATTGTGAGTCTAACTGGTTAGTTGCCATGAGATATTCGATTGTGTCAGTGAGGTCATCCAGGTCGTCTTGGGTGATGCGGTACTCCTGATTGGATATCTTTGAGTAGTGTTCAGCAATGGCGCGGGCAGCGTCGGTTTCGGCAGGGTCTACAGATAAAGCGTTAGAGCAATGTCTAACGTCGTCGATGGTTGGTTGAATGAAAGCCATAATTATGCCTCACTGTATTGACAACACAGAGCCTGAAGCTCTGACCTACTGTTTCACCCATGATCCATGCTGGGGTAATCTAACAACATTGCGCTGTGTGTAAGATGAGCAATGCATAGCTGTAATGCCGTTGTATAAGGTTTCCCTGTTTGCTCATTTCCTTCTGAGCCGCTCTACAACGCTGAAGACACATTAAATAGTGAATCCAAAGTCGTATTACGTAACGACGGCAAAACTATAATTTATTAGAGCAATTGTCAAACAACTATGAAAAACAATCCAGTTTTTAGCTGGTGGAGTGGGATTTTTCTCTCTAAATTTATTGCTCTAATAATTATTGATTTTTGTGCACAGCTGGACGTAAACTCCCCTTCGGACCTGATAACTTCGTATAGCATACATTATACGAAGTTATATTAAGGGTTATTGAACATGATCAATTTACCTGTAAATCCATACAGTTCAATACCTTAGCAGGTCAAATAGTGATCACTTGATCATCTGATCAAGGTTGCGCTACGTAAAATCTGTGAAAAGTTGGCGGTGTTAGTCCTACAGATTTCGCGTAGCGCACTTAGCACCACCAATCAATCAGAGGTGAAAAATGGGATATTCAACTGCTAAAGTGTCCACTCATCTTGAGCTTGAGAAAAACCGTGGTTACTGGCGTTTGATCGTGATAGTTGCCAACTGTCATTATTGCGTGGTGAAGAGAAAATAGAACGCACGCGCGGTCGCTGGCGTTTCTATGACGAGAACCATAAACAGGTAAAGGCAGAGCCGATCCTGTACACTTTACTTAAAACCATCATCTGAGTGTTAAATGTCCAATTTACTGACCGTACACCAAAATTTGCCTGCATTACCGGTCGATGCAACGAGTGATGAGGTTCGCAAGAACCTGATGGACATGTTCAGGGATCGCCAGGCGTTTTCTGAGCATACCTGGAAAATGCTTCTGTCCGTTTGCCGGTCGTGGGCGGCATGGTGCAAGTTGAATAACCGGAAGTGGTTTCCCGCAGAACCTGAAGATGTTCGCGATTATCTTCTATATCTTCAGGCGCGCGGTCTGGCAGTGAAAACTATCCAGCAACATTTGGGCCAGCTAAACATGCTTCATCGTCGGTCCGGGCTGCCACGACCAAGTGACAGCAATGCTGTTTCACTGGTCATGCGGCGGATCCGAAAAGAAAACGTTGATGCCGGTGAACGTGCAAAACAGGCGCTGGCGTTCGAACGCACTGATTTCGACCTGGTTCGTTCACTCATGGAAAATAGCGATCGCTGCCAGGATATACGTAATCTAGCATTTCTGGGGATTGCTTATAACACCCTGTTACGTATAGCCGAAATTGCCAGGATCAGGGTTAAAGATATCTCACGTACTGACGGTGGGAGAATGTTAATCCATATTGGCAGAACGAAAACGCTGGTTAGCACCGCAGGTGTAGAGAAGGCACTTAGCCTGGGGGTAACTAAACTGGTCGAGCGATGGATTTCTGTCTCTGGTGTGGCTGATGATCCGAATAACTACTTGTTTTGCCGTGTCAGAAAAAATGGTGTTGCCGCGCCATCTGCCACCAGCCAGCTATCAACTCGCGCCCTGGAAGGGATTTTTGAAGCAACTCATCGATTGATTTACGGCGCTAAGGATGACTCTGGTCAGAGATACCTGGCCTGGTCTGGACACAGTGCCCGTGTCGGAGCCGCGCGAGATATGGCCCGCGCCGGAGTTTCAATACCGGAGATCATGCAAGCTGGTGGCTGGACCAACGTAAATATTGTCATGAACTATATCCGTAACCTGGATAGTGAAACGGGGGCAATGGTGCGCCTGCTGGAAGATGGCGATTAGCCGTTCATTTGCACTTGATTGCTCTAATTATTTGATATTTATGGTGACGCATGCGGAAGGATTTCAAAATAGACGGAAAATATGTGGTGCTGTCTGTAAGCTCTCAAATTCAGTCACCATCTGTCATTGTCACCGTAAAGTTGAGCGATAGGATACCTGATATCGACTCGATATCTGTTGCGTTCCCCGTTAAAAGCATGCGGAGTGCTGAACATTTTGTGATGAATGCAACGGAGGAGGAAGCGCGGCGCGGGCTTACTAGAGTGATGGTGGAATTTGGCGAACTCCTGGGTAAGGTAAACAATGCCCTTTCAATCAGTTCAGCAAGATCCAAAGCGTTAACAGCTTCCATGATGAAATAAAAAAAGCCTGGCAAGGAGCCAGGCTGCACAAAAGAGCGGGTTTGTATTCCGCATCCAATCAATCAAGAAGGAGTATAGCACACAGGTACTGAAGTGAAAAAATGTGATTCGCGATTAACAAAATATCTACCATTGCTCTAATTGATTGCTATAATTAAGCCGCATTTTTTGTCAACTACGAAGACGTTGCCATTACTTAACTCCTTGACATCATTGGCGGCCATTAGGCCGCCTTTTTTTTGCCATATGAAAACAATCGAACAAAAACTTGAACAGCGCCGCGAGTGGCAGAAGGCAGCCAGAGAACGAGCGATCGCTCGGCAACGGGAAAAGTTGGCTGACCCCGCCTGGCGAGAATCGCAATATCAGAAAATGCGGGATTCTATCGACCGCCGTATCGCTAAACAGAAAGAGCGCCCACCAGCCAGCAAAACGCGGAAAAGTGCGGTAAAGATAAAATCTCGTGGCTTGAAGGGGCGAACACCGACGGCGGAGGAACGGAGCATCGCCAATGCTCTTGGTGCTCTCCCCTGCATTGCCTGCTACATGCATGGAGTAATATCTGAAGAGGTGTCTCTGCACCATATCTCCGGTCGTACCGCGCCGGGTTGTCACAAAAAGCAATTGCCCCTTTGTAGATGGCACCACCAGCATGCAGCACCGGCTGAAGTAAGAGAAAAATACCCCTGGCTGGGCCCTGTTCATGCCGATGGTGTGGTTGGAGGCAAGAAAGAGTTCACCTTGCTGAACAAGTCAGAGATGGAGTTGCTGGCTGACGCCTATGAAATGGCAAACATCATGCACTAATAAATATATTATTTTTAACCTTAAATGATTGACAACTGACAAGTGACTTGAGTCAGAATCATCACACGCCCGGTACGGATGGATCCCTTTTCAAATATTCCATGGACGGCACCGTCTGAGTACCGGGCGCTACCTTCAGTTGTATTGCTAAGCCGCCGCTGGTGGCTTTTCTTTTTTGTAGGGGCGCTATGGATAAGAAAATATGCGTTGTTTCAATGAGCGTCGGCAAACCGGCGTCAATGACTGCTGCATGGATCAACAATGAGCTGATAATGGCTGAGCGGACCAGCTACCCTGAACGCCGCCGCGATATGGAACTCCAGCTGCTGCGCGAATTGCGAGAAAAAGAGGAAAAGGGTTTTATCGTGCTGGTGGAAGAGGAAAACAGCTTTATTACCGGTCGAGTTGGCCAGCGTGTAAGGTTGCGCGATCCCTTCATGAAGGGCAGGCCGGTACTAATTGAAGCAATGCAGATTTACAAGGAGCTGGAACGCCAGAAAGCGATCAAGTTACCGCGCAAAGAATCCGGCAAATACATCCTCCACCAAAGCATCTTCGATTCCGAACACGACAAAAAAGGCGATGAATTTTTCAACATCAACTGGAGCGAAATAACGACAGAGCACGTTCTGACGTTGTTATGCTGCTTCGCAACGGAATATAACAACGTTGCAAGCGCCGACTACATTAGGGCAATGGCAGGAGAAGTTGATGCCCGCCAGGAATCATCGTTACTAAGCCCTCTGATTAACATAATTCGCGGAACCCAAACACTGGCACAAAAACGGGTGCCTAAAGGGGAGTTAACTGGAAAAGGAAATTATCTATAAACGTCAATGCATTAGGGTATACTTCTCCATAGAACTATAAGTAAATGGAGTAAGTAATGAGCGAATATGTTGAGTTAGCATACGCTGCCGCTACAAGCAGGCTTTGTCTATTTACCGGGACTGGCTTTTCAAAGGCAGTCTCGAACGGTGAAGCTCCAACGTGGAAGGAACTATTAAAAAAAGTTTGCAGCAAAGTTCACAATGCCAAACAGTTGGAAGACACGTTATTCCCTGATGATAAACCACCAGCACTGAGTCTTGAAGAAGCCGCACAAATACTATCTTTGAAGCTCAATATTGAGGGTAATTCGATTTATGATGAAATTGTTGACATCATATCTCCAATTCAACTTGGAGAAGACATATCAAATATAAAAGACTTTTTCCAAAAAAACTCATTCCGTATCATTACAACAAATTATGACAAGTTGGCTGAATGCTTGGTTGGAGATGAAAGTGTACAGTCTATCACGCCCGGTCTGCCAATTCCAAAGTATCCATCCAAGGTGAAAATATATCATGTTCATGGTTCTATTGATTCGCCAAAAAATATGATTGTCACTTCAGATGATTACTTCAGATTTATAAATTCCGATACTTATTTTTCACGAAAACTTAGTACGATGCTGCATGAAAATACAGTTGCGATATTAGGGTATTCTTTAAGCGACACAAATCTTAAAGCAATTATAAATGACTATAAAAAATTTTCGAAAAATAATGCCCTGTGCTCTAATATCTTTTTGATATCTCGCAACAAAGTAAGTCAAGATATGAAGGATTATTACTTCTATTGCTTTGGTATAAGGGTAATTGACAATACAGAAATAGATTGTTTCTTTAGTCGATTAAGTTATAAGATGTCTCTCATTAAAGACATCATTGAAAGAGCGCGTGAAAATATCAGAAAAGTTGTTTCAGGGGCTTATACTTATAAAGATGAATATCTTGAATTAGAGGACTCATTTTATCAAATTATATCATCAATTATATCGGAAGGTTTAGATTGGAATGATGATAAAGTCGTTTCTCTTTTCGAAAGGATAATAGAAAAAAAGCGAAAGTTAACCAGGAATGACGGAGCCTGGGAGCAATATGAACAGTTGGCAAAATGGCTTATATATTTTGGAAGCATCATAGAGGTTAGCAATACTAAGTATGAAAAAACATATTTAGACGCAGTTGAATTCTCGATGGGTCATATGAGTAAAGAAAGGACTTGGGGAGTTTCTTGGTATGCTTACAGAGCTTGGGAAACACGGTGGCCTGCAATAATTGCCTCAAATAGATTAATGATAAAAAACCACATTGAAACATTAGGCACCTTGAAGGACGCCAACCTTATAGTTAAGAATATAGTGTAATTGTGGTCGATAAAAATTTATCGGGCAGATAAAACTGCCCGATAAATTAATCAGCATTCAGGAGCAATGCGTTATCTATGATAATCTGCTCCCATTCTTCGAATGCCCGGTCGCGGACGCCCTGGGGAACGCTGTTAGTTTTGAAATCGACGACCGTCCGCCATTTTCCGTCAGGACGGTACATGCGCAGAGCTTTACTTCCCCCTTCCCTGCGCACCTCAACGTTATGCTTATCAGCAAACTCTTGCAATGCTCGTAGCGTCCCATGCTTTACTGTGTAGTATCGCTTTTTCAAGTTTTCTCTCCAGCCTGTGCTAAGGCTTCAACTTCCAAATCGTAAGACTCAAACTCATAGTCCTGGTCGTCAACCTCTTCAGACACTGGCAGTAAATGCCAGGCTGAGTATATCTGGCCATTATCGAAACGCTCCTGGCTGTAGAGCGTCGCGGCTATGAGTGTCAGCGCCGGGCGGTCATAACGGTAAATTTTGCGAACGTCATGGTCAACGAGACGACCGAAATTACCATAACCGTGCTCCAGTAATAATTTTTTAATTTCCGGCCAGTATGGGCCATAGCTGCGGTACAGGCGGGGATTTTTCAGTAATCGCCCGCGTAGCCCTGACAGGAAGAAATCAACGTATTCGTCTTCTGTCTTTCCTAACAACGCTGCACGGAGTACCGCCTCAAGATATGTTTTATTCGGTTTTATTGTATCAGATAGTGTGGCCATATTATGCGACGTCCGGCGAACCGGGCATTGAAACAGAGTAATCACCTTCATCCGCTACAGTATAGTTCTGCTCAACAATCAGTTGAGCGGCATTCTCGTTAGTATTCTGGGCTAAAACATTGACGCATCAGTGTTGTTCTGAAATGAGCGTATCACCTCTGTGCAGGTGGACAAATCCAGTAAACCACTACAGTCTTCAAAGGCTTTGAAGTTTTAGTTTGTTCATTAGTCAGAGCCTGTACCTATTTTGTCTATAATTCAACCTATGTTAATAGTGAAAGTGAACGTATCAAAATCAAGCAATTACACAAATCGATGTACAGGCTCATTGGCACTTGAGGAATCTGATGACAATTACGCGGTAAGGTTTATGCTTTATAATATCGTAATTGTTGCATTTATCGTAACTATCCCGCTACCGGTATCTCCGCGTATTTTCATTGTAAGAGGTTCATCAACCCCTGCTCCAAAGGGAGGGACCACGTAATCTATTTGTTGCCCAATTGGTATATTGGACATTCCCAGACCTTGTATTTCTACATCATACGTTCCAGTGGACACTATTTGGAATGTTAGTTTGGCGTTAATGGTTTCGTTATCTGAACTGTTAACAGCGTTTAGTGCAGTGGTTGCTGTGCAGGTGTTACCAGTAGTTGCCATACACGACAATTGGCTATCTTTGAAATTCATATTTACAGCATGGTTGTTGATCGCGGTATACGTAATTACGAGTTTATTACGAATGTTACTTTGGTGATTGGACGTATCGTCGTCCGCGCTATATGCCCACTGGTCCTCAAGAGTTACGCTGTACGTCCCCTCTAATGTTTCCGTTGTACTGAAAGGGCGTAATTTTATGTCGACATTAGGCCGATAGCTAGCTACTTTTCTCACTATGCCAGCACCTTGAACATCGTTGTTCTCGTATTTTGCGTATCCTAGATTTAGTGTGCTAGCGTTATAGCCAATTTCTGCTATATATTGTGAATTGCCACTAATCGGTTTTTTGCTTCCCGGTATAACGGAGTAGGTATTTACGTTGTTCGAGTAATAGGACAGTCCCATGTATATCCTGTCAGCTCTATCGAGGGTGTATTTATAGGTGAACTCGCCTCCTCTGATACAATCCCAGATCGACATTGTTTTTGTCGTGGACTCTCCATTAACCCATTGCGCATTCTTGTTAGTAGTAGCTCCTTGTATAAAAATGGATGTAGGACACATGAGCGATCCAGCGTGGCTGGATAGACTGGTAAGCAATATTGCTATAGATATATATTTGGTCATTCTTGGCAGTCTCATTGTTGATTTGTAAATTTTCATACGGGCAAAGCGCTCTTCTACTGCCCACGATATCCATCGTGCCGTATGATGTTTCCTCCGCTAGAGAACAATCTCTTCAGCCCCTCTTCGGGCATGTTTCTCAAGTCGCTGCTTGTTTTGCCCATAGCACTATCCTTGTGCTCTCGTTGCATAAAACTACACACCAAGCCAGTCAATCCACGCTCCATACGACTGACCTATGTTTTATCCGAATTGCATTATCCTCAAAATAATGACAGCACGCGTAACGGTTTGCGCCCTGTCCTGCGGTTCGAGAAAGCTCACTCTTCCGTAGCACCGATATATTTCTGCAACTCATATTCCCTATGTGATGTTTGCGTTATAACGCGTCGTAAAACACTCTGCGTTATCCCAGCCCTTTGTCCCCTTTATTCCTGACGCTTCAGCAATCCGCTAACCACGTCCGCAAAAGCTTTTCCGTAGCCCTGCTCACTGGACGCCTGTATGGCTCCGTTATTCATCAAGTATTTTCCCCTGACGAAGAAAGAAGGTGTTCCTGTTACACCATAAGTTCTTGCCGCTTCCTGCTGTTTTGCCGTAAGGGCACGTACCGCCATACTGTTTTTTGCTGCATCATAGTCCCTTTCCGAAATACCGGCATCGATGAACACTTGGCGAATACTGGCTTCCGTCGTAATGTTCCTGTTTACCTGTACTGCCACAAATAGTGGTAACTCCACTTTGTCTTCCACACCCAGTACTTTTGCCACCGACCAAGCTTCTGTCAGCTCCTCTCCCATCGGCCCCATTGTGCTAACGTGATACTTAACAACTTTCTCTCCAGCTGGCAGGATTTTGTCCACTGCCTGACTGACAAAAAAACGACTGCTGAAGGCTGCACAGGGCGGACAGTAAAAGGAGAAAAACTCCACCACCGCCGGAGTATCCTCTACCGGCATCTTCAGCATGGTATAGTCCTTTCCTTCCACGGGAACTGCCGCCTGAGTATGGGGCATACAAGTGATGCCCAGCCCACAGAACAGCAGAAATATCAGTTTTCTGAACATCATTAATTACCTTTCACTTTATTTATTAAAGAATAATAGAAATTGTTTTTCTGTCCGAAACACCATGCCGGATCAGTAATAATTCTGCAGCAAATGAGTTTCAAACCAGAGATAGCCCCAGAGAAAACAGTTCAGGATGAACAGAAAAATTTCTGCAAAATATTCTTTCAGCCTCCCTCCAGTTCTCTCCCCTTTTGCGTACACCTTTTTCCTGCCTACAGGTATTTGTTTCACCTTTGGCCTTCTTTACGGATAACCTACTTCAAAACGCAACGTGGCCGATGCCAAGCCGAATGGCCCGTTCTGAGACACATTCGTCTCCGGAGTCAAGGTGCAGGTACGCATCATGGTGCCAACAACAGCATTTTCATCAGTGCAAAAATAATCGCTCATCGTCGGACCAGTAAGTTTTATCAGAGAAGCGCTCTTCTTTTCTCTCAGCGCAAGTGTCGCACCGGTTTCAGTACCACTGTCTGTCTGCAAGATAACTTTTTCATCACCGCTTGCAGTTCCTTTAACAATGTTAGCTGTCAGAGCTGTTTTAATCGGAGTGTCACCTTCACACTTCCAGGTGATCTCCAGCGGAGCATGTATCTTTGACCCTGGAGTCAGGGTGCCCAGGTTATATGAAGTAGGCACCGTAATGTCACAGCTTGGCTGGGTGAAGGCGACATTAATTGTCAGCGTCGCTGTGGCAGTGGTGGCAGCCTGCCCGCTGCCAGTCATAACCGTCATTATCAGTAAAGCCTGGGCTACTTTAATGAATTTCATAGTTCTGAACTCCACCCCAGTCATTTACAGCATCCACGCTGATGTTTCCATTCACCTTTTTACCCAGATTCACATCGCTGAACGGTTTAAGCTGTGCGACGTCCTTCATCACCTTATCGCTAAGTGTTACATCCTTACCGTCATGTTTCACGTTAACAATAGCCATGTAATACGGCGTCGGGTTTTTCAGCCAGGTATCATTACCACGCTGCTCCAGCTTCAGCTGCTTCTCTGCATCTTTGCGACCATCCTTAATGGACGCAGGGCGGTAAATCAGCTTCACGCGGGTGTTCATGGCGATGGCCAGTACGCTGCCTTCACCATCCTTCACTTCCGGCTTCGGTGGCACTTCCTGGACGTTCAGCCAGAACAGGGATTCGCGATCCTTCGGTAGGTTACTGTCCGTATTGATGATACGAATAACCTGCTTTTGCTTAGCCCCTACCTTAAAGAACGGCGGCTGTGGAACCATGTAGACTCCGTTCCCTTGGTTGGTGTTATCAATCCACACCTGACCACCGTAGGTTTTGTCCGCATTGTTGGTCACTTCAAAAGAAACATTCTTCTTTCCCTCCTCATAAATGAAGCGAGTCCCATTCAGCACAAATGCAGCCATAGACTGGTTGCAGAAAGAGAGAGAAAGGAGAGCAGCCAACGCTACCTTACCCAGTTTATTCACAGCGAACCTCCTGAACCTTGTTAGTGTTTGCTTTCAGTCCTGCCACAGAGAAACGGCACTGTTTTCCGTCCCCTATATTCACGCTGACAGCTTCCGGCTCAGCCAGCATGTTCATCAGCAGAACACCATTGTTTGAAATAAAGCCTGCATTCAGTCCCTGCTCCGTTTTCGCATCGCCGCCAGTCAGATAGTTGCCTTGTGCATCCTTCACTCGCAGGATGTAACGCAGGACATTTTCGAAGCCGAATTTGCGGTAAACCATCGCTTTTTCAGTCGGCACCACGTTGTAGGACGTGGTCTCAAAATCCATGTCATCTGGCACGTTATCCATGTTGATGTTGATACTGTTTTCTGAATACTCAGACAGCCACACCACCGTGTTACCATCGCGGTTCGTCGGCATGGAGCCGTTAACAGAAATGCCTTCAACCCCAGGAATACTGACAATACCCACGGTGTCAGACGACTCTTTAGTAAAGAGCGGTCCGGTCTCAGACGTGCCCAGTACAGAACCGGAAACACTGCCAGAGAAACTGGTTTGGCTGTTACCGTGCTTGTTGTACGAACGAGACACACCTAGGTTGGTCTGAATGGCATCAAAGGCGTAACTGGCAGATGCAGACGCACCACGCTCACCTTTTGAACCAGCATTCGCACTCAGGCTGTAGTTCAGCCGTTCAGTTGGCATGGCCGATACACTGGTATTGAATGTCGTACCACCGGTGCGGGTATACCCCACACTGTTACTGCTATAATGACGGGTCCCTTTCAGGTCAAATGGTACGCTCAGACTCAGTGAAACGGCGTAATCTGCCTTATCCGACCAGGCATACTTTGAATACGACCCGTTCAGAAATACCGAGACAGAATCAAAAACAGAGGTACTGAATGACAGCGTGCTGCCAGTATCTGTGCCCTCGCGCATCCAGTAATCCTGACGCCAGTAAGAGCCACTCAGGTATGTGCCATCAAAACGGTGCGACAGACGCGCCTCATATCGGGAACGCTGACCACCGTAGCGCGCATAGCGCCAGATATCTTTCGGGTTAAAGTCTGCAAATTCCACATACCCTTTACTCTGGTAACGGTACGTCAGTAACTGTAGGTCGGTCCGATCTGTAAAGCTCTTTGCGTATTTGGCACTGAAGCTTTCCCCTGTTTTCACTTCCCCGTTGTCATAACTGGCCTTTGACACGTTCGCACTGAGCGATAATGCCCCCAGGCCACCCAGCATCTGTGTGACCCCCAGGCCACCGGCCTGATAGTCATCATTCAAAATGAATGCTGAGTTCAGTGTGGTTGTAGAGAAGCCATAGTCCAAGCTACCCAACCAGAACAGACCGGTATCAGAATGAAACGCCTTGTCCAGTTCGTTGCTGTTATTCTTCTTCCCCACCGCCACGTTGTACTGAAACTCTCCTGGACGCAGCAGCGTCGGCAGCGTGGTGACCGGATAGACCTGCTCGGTTTTGTTACCACTTTCATCCTCAACGGTCACCACCAGATCACCGTTGCCCATTGGACGAAGGTCATCAAGACGATAAGGTCCTGCTGGTACCATTTTTGAATAAACTGTATATCCGTTCTGTTTCACAGTAATACGCGAAGGAGTGGAAGCGATACCCGAGATGTCCGGCGCATACCCCCTTGATTCCCAAGGGCGCATATTACTGTTGGAGCGAATAGCTGCACCGTAGAAATTAAAGTCAGAAAAAAGCTCCGTACGGGTTTGTGATTTTCCCAGCAATAGATCTCCCTGAACCTGACTGATGGCCGTGGACATGGTCAGGTCACTGGAGGTGAATTCGGTTTTATCACGTTCATGAGACACGTTCATGTTACTGGAGAGTACCCAGCGCCCTAGGTTGATTGCAGCATCAAAATTCCCGAAGGCATTAACATCATCATGAACGTTTTTATTGAAGTTACTGTAATATTTCAGGCGTCCACCATTCACGCCATAATCCCAACGAGCGGGGTCTGTTTTACTAAGCAAATAAGCCTGAGGAATATTAAATTTTAAAGTCTGTGCTCCATAATCAAAATCCACTTTAGTGTGGGGATTACGGGTCAATACATAACACTGTTTTTCCTTGTCAAAAACATCATAATAAGCATCTTTTTTCATCATCACCCCAGCGTTATCCAGCCATTCGGATGAGAGGCAAAGACGGTTATTTTTTTCATCCTCTTCCGTAATGACAATATTCGCACGCCCTGTTCGCTCGTTGTTGATGAGCACATCAACAACGTAGTGACCTGCCGGCAGAGCGGTATCTGTCTTCATAATGGAAGGAATTACACTGGTTCCTTGGATAAAATCCAGGTTTAATTCTGTCGCGACACTAAAATGAGAATATATACTCAGTGCCAACAGAGATAATTTAAAAAGACGACGCTGCTTCATCTCTGAATATATCCTCATACTCAGCAAGGAGCATATACTCCGAAAATGGGATGATTTACCCGGGAGTCTGCTCCCGGGTAAAGGATATAAAGATCAGGAATTACTGATAAGTAACCGCGTAAGCAGCTGCTGTCTGGAAGTCACCCGGAGTGGTACCACCCTTCAATTTTGCGGTGAACTGAAGTCCCTCGGTTGCCAGCTTGCTTGCGGCAAATGTGGAAACATTATGAGATGCGTTAATCGGATTGCTATCCTTACCATTTGCTGGTGTCAGAATTACATACGCGTCCTGTGCCGTCCCACCCTGAGCGCCAATACCATTTGGCGTTAGCTCACCTGTCCATGCAATAGACGCAGTTTTATCAGTAAGTGAAGCACAGTCCCCTCCTGAGACATTAGTCGCTTTGAAAATAATATCTTTAGCATCACCTTCACCACCTGGTGCAACTGTACCTAATTGCACCAAATCAGTAACATTACCATCAATAGAAGGAGTTACATCGCAAGTAACTGCTGATACGTTACCAAAGAACTTAACATCGCCCTGAGACGCCATTGCAGAACCTGCAGTCATGGTCATTGCAATTGCAGAGGCAATCATTAATTTTTTCATCTTATAAAGCTCCGTGATTACTGAATTAAATTAATTGAGCATGAAATTACAGGACACATATAATGATGTGTCGCTACTTTCTCCCCAAATAAAAGAAAATAACGCCACCCCATCTATATACGCCAACAACATATATGCACAACATTAATTCGTTATACTAAGATTGCGTTTATCATTGTCATCAGCAATAAAACCGAACTAGTTTTGATACACTCCTTTCCACTCTAAGCAAGCGTCCGACACATACACTCAAATAACCAGCATTAACTCCATATCTTTCACAGACAACCTTACGTGAATCTCCCAAGACAAGATGGTCGTGCATAGCCAAAATAACCTTTTGACTATGAATTGAAGAAAGCTCAACTAATAAATCAAACTGCTCACCTGAAAGAGTTCTCCCTCCCATAATAAAAGGGTTACCGTCCCACCGATAGTTAGAAGAATCAATACTATTATAGTTAGACATTATATTCCCCTGCTGTGTTCTTGCTTTCAAAACCAAGAGAAATACGTCACGTGAAACTTGCTGCTTATTTTATTCAGCATCAAACTCTGTTCAATAGTTTTTTCACGATCTTTTTAGCTACACCAATAGGTTATACTAGAATAATATTCTGATATACAAATTAAATACAGAATAATCACCCGGCACAAGCAATAATCACCAAGATAAAATGATAGTGTAGTAAGTAAAAACGATCTTTTATCCTTTTTTTAAAAATCAAAAACAACGTTTATATTTTTTATAAATAATCCAAACAAATAAATCTTATCATCACTAATAAAACCTGATTACCACTCCATTACCAACACAAACATTCATGAACATATCAATCAAACCAATATCCCATACCACAATAAATAATAAAGAGGGAAACTATGCAAAGCTACAACTAGAATATGAACCATTAGCCCCTCACCCTGTACTTTAAATAATGAACATGTTTTGTCTTTCCATTACCCGACAAAGGAAAACCATGACGTTATTTCTAATATAAAAATGAGAACGATTATTAAAAATGGAGTGTCATGAGCGCATTGGTTCTTGAGTATCTTCTCGTAGCAAAAAGGTCACCATCGCAGCGGTGGTTCACATACCGTTATCTGTGGATGCGCACTTATGGTTGCGCAGACAATCAGAAACTGAAGACATAACTGTTGTATACCGCATCATGCATCAGAACAGGCTACTACTTGAGCATAAAACAATCGAGGCGGACGCATACAGGGAAAGTGGCTATTGCAGCGATGGCACTCTGGCGGATTCGAGTTCAGCTGTAATAAAGGTGAAAAACTGCGGGGTGCATTCGCGCTGGATTGTTGCGCTCGCGAAGCTCTGTACAGAGCACTTAGTATCGGTAGACAAGCGGCAATTCAGCTTTTCGTGAGAGGTGCAGTCGGTCATAGCTTTTGCCTTCCACCTTTTCCACGCCGTATCTAATCGGCGCTCGATGAGATGTTATTGCCCTAATGTATTTCAATGTTTCGCTAACACTAGAACAGCACCCCCCAATAGATAGCTTATTCATTGGTAATCATTAACAAGTGACTAGTGCTAAATTCCGTTCAAACACTATGCGAATTATTCTAATTAAGGTGCAATCTTGGCAGACAATAAAATCACGCTATCCTCAGTCAGGAAGGCGCTGGCGGGGGTTTTTAAAGACAACGGAGAACGGGACAACATCCTCCTGTCCGCGCTGGCTGTGCACGGCGGAAGTGGGTATTTGTTTTCTCGCACAGGGGCATCGGTACAACTGTCCGGCTTCTTAGGCGGCAAACCGGGCGATAGTGGCATGGCTTGTGATGGGCTGGTGGACGGAAGTCGCTTTATCTTTGATGAAGTTCAACTGCCGGAAGATCGCTTGCAACGCTATCCGCTACTCGAAGAGATGGCGGTTTACAGCACGATCGCCACCGCACTGAACATCCATATTACGCACGCGCTCTCTTTCGATAAGAAGACCGGACAAACCTTCTCTATCGTGCCAGTACACAACGGAAACGATAGTGACTATGACGCCGCGCAGGCGTTGTGTGACGAGCTGATGAACGACATCGGGCGAACCATCAACAAAGAGGTCGCCGGGTGGGCATTTATCATGTCTGTATTTGGGGTGGCTTATGTCAGGCCATACGCCAAAGAAGGCATCGGAATCACATCCTTTGAGTGCTCCTATTACACCCTTCCGGGCTTCATCAAAGAGTTCGAGGTCAGTGGCAACCTGGCGGGATTTAGCGGCGATTATCTGAAGGACGCGTCAGGGAAAATGGTTTTCGCCGATCCGTGGACCATTATTCCTATGAAAATCCCCTACTGGCGGCCTAAGTCAAACCTTATGCCGGTGCACACTGGCCATAAGGCATACAGCCTGCTGGATAATCCGGAAGAGCGCACGCCGATTGAAACCCAGAATTACGGGACCAGCTTGCTCGAGTACGCCTACGAGCCGTACATGAATCTGCGTTCGGCGATCCGCTCGCTGAAGGCAACGCGTTTTAACGCGTCGAAAATTGACCGAATCATCGGCCTGGCGATGAATAGTCTGGATCCGGTAAAAGCAGCCGATTATTCGCGCACCATTACTCAGACGCTTAAACGAGCAGCTGACCTGATGGAAAAGCGCGCACGCGGCGCGAATAACATGCCTACGGTGACCAATACCCTGCTGCCTATTATGGGCGACGGCAAGGGACAGATGACTATTGATACTCAGACCATCCAGGCTGACATCAACGGCATTGAAGATATTCTCACCTATATGCGCCAGCTGGCGGCAGCACTTGGCCTCGATTACACCCTCCTGGGGTGGGCAGATCAAATGTCCGGCGGGCTTGGTGAAGGTGGATTCCTGCGCACGGCAATTCAGGCCGCCATGCGCGCCTCATGGATCCAGCAGGGCGTAGAAGAGTTTATTCAGCGGGCTATCGATATTCATCTTGCTTTCAAGTACGGCAAGGTTTACCCGGAAGGTGATCGCCCGTACAAAATCGAATTCCACTCCGTTAATACCGCTCTGCAACAAGAGCACAACGATAACCGCGACTCGCAGGCGAACTACGCCACCATCGTTACGCAAATCCTCGATGCCGTCAGCAATAACAGCGTCCTCGCTAATTCCGATGCATTCAAACGTTACCTGTTCAGCGATGTGCTGGAGATTGACGAAAAAATCTCTGAAGCACTGGTGAACGAACTGAAGGCGAAAAGCGAGGACGACGATCACCTGATGGATTCCATCATCAAAACACCGCCACAGGAACTGGCGCAAATCCTTGAATCGGTCTTTAAAGAGGGAAACGAGAATGACTGATGTTTTGAAAACGGTCACTGACCGCTTTTGTCTCTATAGTAATGCTCGAAAAGGTCGCCAGAACGGGCGACAGTATGTATTAAGCGCGGTTAAGACCATGCTTGAAAGCAAGGAAACTCAGGAAGGTTTACGCCTTGGAGAGCTTTTCGGCTATTACGGTCACGGTCGCCGACAGCTGACCGGCAAACTGGAAGTACCAGAAACCAGCGTAATCATGGTGGAAGGTCGCCCGGTCGTAATCGACAATGTTCCAGCGTGCCGAACAGTGGCTATATCTGTTGACAACAACGGCATCGTTACCCATACACAGGAAATTCTTAACACAGAGCCGGGGAAAATCGTCGCCGCGATGATCGAAAGCCGTGCTGGTGGCTGGAGCTGGGCCACTGGCGGGCGCGAGTCCGGGAAAATCGCTGTAACCACCAGCTTCCATGGTGTGGATTATGTGACAACGCCGAACTATATCAGTCTGGATCATCCTGCCAGCGCCGGAATGTTTGAAAGCGCGGATTCTAAATCTCTACTGGCAGAGTCCCTGGCGGCGCATGGATACTCCGACGAGTCAGTGCAGGCAGTTATATCCCATTACGGCAAAATGGCTGAACTGGAAATGATGTTGGAGGCGACAGAGCGTACGGCAGAACTGGAAACCGCACTACTCGAAAGCCAGGGCCGCCACCTCGAAGCAATGGCCAAGATCGCAGATGCTGAAGCGCGAATCGCTTTGCTGGAGGAAACAGCGGGTATCCGCGACGATGTGCTGGCAGCAATGCAAGACGAACTGGATAACCTCCCGATCTTCGTCTCCGCCGCCCAAAAAGACGCATTCCGCCTCAAAGAACCTGGTGATGCAAAAATCGTTGCCACACTTTTCGAATCTCTGATCAAAGTTGGAGCACGCAACTTGCCTGTCACCAAGAAAATTAAGGAGGTTCCGCAAGCGGCTAACGTCCAGGCACCGCGTGAGACAAGCATCATCACGTTTAATAATTCAATCAATCCGTTTAAATAACCACCAAAAAGAACCCCGGCGGCTGCCGGGGTTCTCGTTAACTATTATCGCCTTCGTCTGCGTGCCATATATTTGCGCACCGCGCGACGTGGGCAATCTGAAGCGGTTTCTTTCTGCTGCATCAATCTTGCAGCCATGCTCAAAAATGTCAGGCACAGCCGAAGCCCGGCATATAATAGCGGTTCCAGTGGCCACGTCTCATTAAGCACATATACCGCCATGAAAATCGAGTCGAAAACTATCGCCGCCAGCGATAACTTCATTGTCGAAAGTCGGCGGAGCTGCCGGAGTTTATTCATTGACCAGCCCCGTCAGGCAAAGCTGGCGTTCTTTTTCACGGCGAATCTTTAACCCGGGCAGGGGGACGCCGTTACTGTTCACAAAATCAGGGAGATGGTTACACATATTCACCCATTCCCCTTTCTGCGCCCACTTGTGGATGGACGTTTCGACTCGCATGCCTCGCGCTTTGCTGTAGTAGGTCCGTAAACTATTGCATCCCATATTGAATGCCGCGCTTGTCATTGCGCTGAAGGCATTATCGGGCATGTCTTTGCCCCGGAAGTGCTGGTTAATACAGCGTTCAGCGATCAGGATATTCTTTTCCCAATCAGCGGCGATTTGCTGGTCGGTTTTTCGCACGCCTGGCGTTACCCCGTGTGTATTACCAATCCCGTCAGTCCATACACCCGCCGGGCACATGTATGGATCACGTCGGCAACCTTCAGCGTTACCAATCAGCTCAAGCCCCGCCTGGTTGGTTCGCACATTGCCATTACCCATCACGATGGTAATCATCACCGCGATAGCGCAAATTGCACCGCCTCCTGCGGCTGTTTTTCCCTTCATAAAGACCTCATAAGCGAATTTTTACGCTCCAGGACAAACACCCATTCACAGCCAATACCGGCTGACTCGATCCCTTTAGAAGACACAGGATAATGCAAATCACTTGTTAGCTACGTTTCAAAGATATACATTATTGCTCTAATTAATTTATTTTATTAGGTAAGATAAGTGGCACAACGCGGTGTAAACAAAGTCATCCTGATTGGTACCCTGGGGCAAGACCCGGAGATCAGGTATATACCAAATAGCGGAGCGGTCGGAAGACTCAGCATCGCAACGAGTGAATCATGGCGCGACAAGCAAACGGGCCAACAGAAAGAGCAAACAGAATGGCATAAAGTCGTTTTGTTCGGAAAACTTGCTGAAATTGCGAGTGAATATTTACAAAAAGGTTCTCAGGTCTACATCGAAGGGAAACTTAAAACCCGTAAGTGGACAGATGACGCCGGTGTAGAACGTTACACGACGGAAATTATCGTCAGCCAGGGCGGCACCATGCAAATGATCGGCGCTCGCCGTGACGATTCACAGTCCTCAAATGGCTGGGGGCAATCAAACCAACCTCAAAACCACCAGCAATACAGTGGTGGCGGTAAACCTCAGAGCAACGCCAATAACGAACCTCCAATGGACTTTGACGACGATATTCCGTTTTGAATGTGTAAAAACGACTGAAAGAAAAGCGGTGGTCCAGACGCCGACAAAAGCACGAACTCGCTAAAAAACGCCAAAGTTGGCAATGGCTCGCGCTTTTCACGAAAAGAACACCCCGAGACATTGCTTTCGCTGGTGGGAAAACATTCCTAACCAACCTGAAGGCGCAATACATCAGTTTTTAAGCAGAGAAACGACTATGACAGCACAAAATACTAAAACAATTCAATACCGCCTGCGTAATGGCCAGAACTTCGAAGTGACCATCAATAATGATGGTGTGCCTGGCGAAAAGGTTTCTATCTCTGATCTGGCTATCGAAAAAACCATCATGTGCCACCTTGGCTTTACTGAAGAAGTGAGCAAAAAGCATGGTGTGGCTATCTGGCGCACAATGGATACTGGCATGCGCAAATTCATCACTGCTCGTACTCCAGGGATGACCATGATGGACCTCATGCAGATTGCGCCGCTGTTTGAGTGTGAACCTTTGGATGTATTCAGTAATCCAGCTATCTGCCAGCAGTTATATGGTGAGATGAAACTCGCGGTTACCCCCATTGTACTGCATGAAGGATCGCTTGCTGGCGTGTGGAAAGTAGAGCGTATCTCTAACTACATGCCCTTCCACTTCCACGTTAACGGCGTAATCACTGGCGAAAATCAACCTATTTCCGTTACAAAGTCAGACCTCAAGCGCGCAATTCTTGAAGCAAGTTGTCGAGTTATCGGCCTGGGCAAACAGTCTTATGTTTCCTTCCCTGCTGGCCCTGAAGGCCCGGCAGAAATTCTGATTATGGATGCCGATCTGCTCTGGCAAATAAAATTTATGATTGGGAAAAGCATCATCCGCGCAGAAGAACTCGATCAGTACATTACCTGCACGATGACTGATGAAGTCAAAAGTGTGGCTATAGCCAATGCCCGGAACCTGTGTCGTGCTGCATTAACAGAACTGCAAGAAAACTCCACGGAAGAGGTGGAAAGCGATTAAAAAAATCCCGCCAATTGGCGGGATTATTACCTGCTTGCATTCGATGTTCATCGCATTCAGCTATAAATTACAATCCAGCTATAAAATATCTCTCAAAATTATTCACTAATATCTCTCAATAGTAATCCCTGTAAGTTTAATTTCAATTCTCTTTATATTTAGGATTTTTTTGATGACTTTAGTCAATGTTTTTTTATTGTGACATTTCTTACATGTTATATTGGCTTTAAATGTAAAATCATTACTATCTTGAACTCGCTCGATCTTGTATACGTTATATTCAAGGTTTGATGATTCATTACACGTTGGACATAAATAGCTATCACACTCAATAGGTATCATTCTATTTACAGCAGTATACATCATTCCGCAGACAGGACATGAGCATTTAGTATGTATTTCTCCTTTACCACGAAGATTCCACCCAGAATTAACATCCTGTTCAATAGTCAATACCATGACATCACTATCATAGTGAGTTTTACAATAATGGCATAATACATCATGAATTATGATCGCCTGTTTTGACGAAGAGTTCATTTATATTTCCTTTTAAGCTTTTGCTAAAGACCACTAGTATTACCATTTAACATTCTCACTTATTACAGCATGCGAGAAATATTTAATTATAAAATCAGGCACAAATCCGTCTATAGAATAAACAAATTCTGTGCCTTAAAAATAGCTAATTAAGCTTACACTAATACTATTTAATAAACATTCTGACCTACATGATCACCAAAATCATCGTCGTCGTCCTCATCGCCACCATCTACAGATGGCCAATCAACAAACCAGCCAGCGTAAAGATGCAGCGTTCGGAGAACATCACTTGCGGGAGCATCAAGAGTGTTAACGAATCCCATATAGCTACTTAGATTTGCCCCAGCTATGGCTTCAGCGATCATGTCCTCGGTAATGTCACCGGAGATAATGCTTAAACGCCCGGAAACTTCTTCATTATCATCAAACTCGACAATGGCATTCCCGCCTAATGGCGCTGCGATTTTAATCTGCATTATTTAGCTCCTTTGCCACACCTAATAACAGTTCCAGCAATCCGTCACCATTCATCAGTGATGCGGCAGCGGCCTCTTTGTCATGATACAACTGAAGAGCCATAGAGAATACTTCCGTTGCTGACGTTTTGGAAATAGTCGGTGATTTCTGCCGAATTTTCCCGGTGTTACTTACTGAGGCTGGCGGGTATACCTTCGCCATATAAATATTACTCAATCGAGATCTGAAGCACCATTCAGGCTTGCCACGCCCACCGATATTAACGAAAGATGGCTTATCCCCTTCAACATTGGCCTTCAGGAATGACCGGGCTTTCTCTAACAAACCAGGGTTACTGTACTCAAGATGATGACCCAGCTCGTGCCACAGTGCACTTGCATTTTCATCGTTCAAATTGACAGCAACAACACCATTAAGATTTGCATATGCCCTTCCCTGGTGGTGAACCACCTTTGATAAGGTCGAAATTTTACCGCCGGTCAGGCGATAAATATCAGCAAGTTCCTTGCGCAGGTCTATCCCACCATTCTGTCCAGCGCGGGCTTCTTCCACTTCTTCTGTGATAAAAGAGTCGGCCCACTCAAGAGCTTTTTCTTCAGATACGGATGAGTTTGCGATCGCACTGTTCATGGCAGATAACACTTTCTCGTGGACCGAACCCATACTTCGCTGATTCATTTGCCAGCGTGTCTGCGGGTTATATGAGAATCGCTTAAGTAGTTGGTCAAGCTGCTCAAGTTCTTCTTCACTGACATACCTTTTAGCCTCACCAATAATGCCAGGGAGAATATTGCCGTTAGGATTAAACGCTCGCGAAAGGAAGAGTTTCAGTGCCCCCATGCCCTCCGATGCTTCAATATCACCAATAACCCGGTTAACAATGGCCGCACTCTTCGGATTAGCATCCGCCAACGCTCTGGCTACGATTTGCAGGGACGATACGACCTCACGCTGCATATCAGTCCTGATCTCATCAATAAACTCTGGCGTTATGCCGTGCTCTTTAAGGATATCCCTGCCTTCCGCCGTTACCCCATCGATATCACCGACATGTTTATTAACACGACTTTGCAATGCCTTAAATGCCTTCAGAATTCCACGGGCATCATCAGCTTTACTAACGGCCTTCCTGAATGCTGGCAAGAAGTCAGAGTTAACCTCATTTTGTTGATCGGCCCACTGAATGGAGGCTTCTTTCATCTCGTCCAGAGCCAGATCACCGAACGCGGTATGGTCTGTGAATATGAGCGACAACCTCTGAACCATTTCTGCCAATGGTGATGCCGAATGCGCCGCGCTAAGGAATGCTTTCACCCTGGTTGGGCGAATGGAAAACCAGTCAATAGCTGGTGGCATATCTCCGTTTTTTATCGCCTGCGCTATCTCGTCAAAGCCATCGCGCCCAAGGGAGGATGCGTGATTTAACAAGCCGCGAAGTAACGAATTGCTGATACCGAATAATCGGCACCATTTTTTCACGTCGGCAACAGGCATTCGGACAAAATGCGCAAGCACTTGAACAAGCTGTTCATCCTGGGGATCTGTACGGGAAAGCAGCCTGATCAGATGAATAATGTCTTTGATGCCGGATGCCCGATGTAATAGCAAGCTGGTATATGGAGCAACACCGTTGTAACTACCGCCAGAAGCTGACTCGAAAAGACCGCCAGATATCCCTTGCATACCTTCGTTTTCCAGTTCCTGAGATACTTGGCGAAGGATATCCTGTAACGACACATCGCCGCCGCCAAACATATCCCCGAGCGCCTGGCCCTGGTGCTGTAACTCATCATTGATACGTTGCGCCATCAACTTAAAGGCGGTGGCCATACGCTTCGCGCTACGGTTATTCGCGACGATGAACAACGCGAGTGCTTTCACTTCCGGGGCCGTTTCGCTGAACATATCCCCCTGAGCAATAACATCGGTAATATGCTGGCCTGACTCCTTCGATTGCCTTACCAGGTCTACCGCATCTTTCAATGCCGCCAGTGCCTTTTTATCGAGGCTATCCGCTGTCTCAATGCCATCAACAATAGTTGTCACAGCCTGCTTGTGCGCTTCTCCTGATAAAGCCTGCATCTGGACAAAATCATTGGCTGCCGCATTAAGCGCCGTCAGAACATTACGCATATCCGGATCAGGTTCTTCTGCAACCATCCTTACCAGGCGCGCATCCTTATATGCCTTGGCAAAGATAGCGTTTTGTATACGGTCAACAAGTTGCCGTGTTGGTCGCCCATCTTCAGTTACAAGGCCAGCCGCCTGTGTGGCACCAACTTGCGTCATAAATCCGCGAATAAACGCGTCATTACTGCGGCTAAGCAGATCTCCGCTTTCTGACGGATTAAACAGCGCCATCATCGCCGGTGTTATGCTGTCGGCATCAACAAAAGCCTTTTCACTGGCTGCCATTTCCTGAAGATCAGAAATATTTGAGTCCTTGGCAAACTGAACGCGGTCAACCTTAGTTAACCGGCGGCGCACCAGTACCGGAGCCGTCATTGATTCAACCTTTTCAGGACGTATGCCGAATTCGGTCGCATGTTCAATCAGGTACTCCCGATACCGATCCGCATTACCGTCCTGATAGGCTTTAATGATCCCCATGGTCCGTCCATTACCTGACTCAACGGCATTGTCCTCACCAATTATCGGCGCGCCATGGCTGGATAAACCGGAATCGGTAAGCTGAGCAGGCCGCAAATCTTTGGATATCTGGTTAACCTGAAGAAGGCTGGATGCGCGGGTCCGGTCGCGCGGTTGAAGTTCCTGGGGATAGTCAGGATTAATTTTCCCATCCAGAGTATTGGATACCAAAAGAGCTGAGGCATCGACGATATCAAATGCTGTTTTTACCTCGTCTCCCTTCGCTGTCACCACATACGAAACCCGCCCGTAATCGGGCAGGTTCTTTAGCAGCTCGATCAGCGTTTCTATGCTGGTGGCCATTACCACCTGATCGCTTAAGCTCATCCCTGTTACGCCTTATCCTATGTGCCGCCCCCCCAGACTCCTCATGGTGGGTATATAAGGCACAGTTTTCCTCCCGACTATTTTTGCTTAAAATAGTGACATGAAACAACAGTTGTCATTCAAATTCCGGTTAAGACCAGATGGTCAACAGGAGCGTCAAATGAGCCGCTTTGCCGGAGCTTGTCGTTTCGTTTTCAACCGTGCTCTAGCGCTTCAGAATGAGAATCATGAGGCCGGTAATAAATACATCCCTTACGGGAAAATGGCCTCCTGGCTGGTTGAGTGGAAAAACGCCACTGAAACGCAATGGCTTAAAGATTCGCCCTCACAGCCATTGCAACAGTCACTGAAAGACCTTGAGCGGGCTTACAAAAACTTCTTCCAGAATCGGGCTGCTTTTCCCCGATTCAAAAAGCGGGGACAGAATGATGCATTCCGCTACCCGCAGGGCGTTAAGCTCGATCAGGAAAACAGCCGTATTTTTCTGCCGAAACTTGGCTGGATGCGCTACCGTAACAGCCGGCAGGTCACGGGGATTGTGAAAAATGTCACTGTCAGCCAGTCCTGCGGTAAGTGGTACATCAGTATTCAGACAGAAAGTGAAGTATCAACTCCGGTTCACCCATCAGCATCAATGGTCGGGCTGGATGCTGGCGTGGCTAAACTCGCCACGCTGTCAGATGGCACGGTCTTTGAGCCTGTAAACAGTTTTCATAAAAACCAGAAGAAGCTGGCGAGACTTCAGCGACAGTTAAGCCGCAAGGTCAAATTCAGCAACAACTGGCAGAAGCAGAAACGCAAAATACAGCAACTGCATTCCCGTATCGCAAATATCCGCAGAGACTACCTTCATAAAGTCACAACGATCATCAGCAAAAACCACGCAGTGATTGTCATTGAGGATTTGAAGGTTAAACACATGTCAAAGTCAGCGGCGGGTACGATAAGTCAGCCGGGGCGCAATGTCCGGGCAAAATCAGGTTTAAACCGTTCGATACTGGATCAGGGCTGGTATGAAATGCGCCGCCAGCTTGAGTACAAGCAGCTCTGGCGTGGCGGTCAGGTACTGGCAGTGCCGCCAGCGTACACAAGCCAGCGTTGCGCGTGCTGTAGCCATACAGCGAAAGAAAACCGCCTGTCACAAAGTAAATTCGTGTGTCGGGCTTGTGGATATACAGCGAACGCCGATGTAAACGGCGCTCGTAACATTTTAGCGGCGGGGCACGCCGTGCTTGCCTGTGGAGGGATGGTGCAGTCAGACCGCCCGTTGAAGCAGGAACCCTCCGAAATGATTCAGGCGACAGCCTGAACATAGCAGGAATCCACACCCCGAAGAGCGTGGAGGATGTCACGCTGCCTCTTTAATGTTGGCGGCTATCCATGCCGCCGTGTGCTGTTTAACCTGGTCCAGGTCGATGTATGTGCCAACATATTGACTCAAGTCCTGTAACGTACCGATAAATGCATCAGTGCTCTGATCGACGAATTTATCAGCCAGGAAATCAGCAACCAGTTTTGGCACACCATCATGTTCCGAAGGTTGTTTCTCCTCGCCACTACCGCCGCCAGACGCGCCGTACCCCATCTGTTGCATGATCTGGTCAATTTCATCGCTGATATCCAGCAACTCCATGCCACTCGCGGTAGCCGCTTTGGACATCAGAGCATCCAACTTATCGCTGAGATCCATTAACTCAATAGCTGATAGTGTCATGCCGCTACCCCCGCTTTCTGGATTGCTACCAGCAGATCAGCCAGGTGGCGAGCAGCGCCATTAACCAGCTCTTCGTTTTCCTCAAAACGCCCGGCAGCCTGAAGGGCTGCAATCGCTTCCCGGACATTACCCCGGGCGTTACGGATCTCCGCCATGTCAGTGCTTTGCATATCCATCACGTTATTGAGATATTCAATGGCTTTATTAGCCTCTGCATCTGCTTCGCTAACCGTTTCATCAGGCTGTACCGTGGCCGGTTCTGGTTGAGTAATCTGACCGACTTCGGCCTGCAATGCATTGATCATGCTCTGCACCATTTTCTCGGTGCCAGCGCCCCCCGGAAACGCAATATTGGGGAAAGTTTTTTGAAACTGAGTTTTCAGCATTACGCGGAACTCGTCTGGTGAGCTGGTGGCCAGCTCCAGAGCTTTTTGTGCATATTTGCCAAACGGACCATTAGTAAGTGTCTTCGCAAGGAAGTCGAAAGAATCCTCGCGAGGCAATAACTTCAGGTCGTACTCACTCATTTGCTGATCAGAAAGCGGGGTATCGTAAGTAGCAATGCCGTAGCGTGCATATTCATAATACGGATCACCTTCATCAGGGCGCGGCAGAATCGCTTTGTTACCTTCAGGTATTGCGCCAGGGGCCGCCGGACGCATTTGCAGGGCATATCGATATGCACCTACAGAGACTTCTGGTTCAGGCGAAGAGCTACCGGTATCCTCCGCTGGTTCAGGTTCGACGTTTTCCGGTTTATGTTCTTCTGGTTGGACCAGATATTCCGATACATTACCCGCTTTATAGGCTTTAAACAGCTTGCCGATCGCATCTGCCATGTCCACACCCTGTATGGATTTAGCCTTGATCATGTATACGCTGCCATCCGGATCGGTTAACTGGATATACCCTTCGCCATCCCCAATGAATTGCTTCATTGATGCACCATTACTGAGCGTCGCTTCCCCGTCCATATGCATACGATTTTTGATACTGGCAAGGCGATCCGTCAGCGCGCGAGAGTGCCCACCAGTCATCCCCGCTGGAGCAATGGTATCGCGCCCACCAGTGCGATTGAGCTGATCAATCTCCGCCTGCAAACGCTCATTCTCTTCATAAAGAGAATCCGCTTCCGATGCAACAGCGTTAATTTTCTGCTCCAGATCTACCTTCTGCCCTTCTACCGCTGCCACCTGATCCGCGAGGTCGCTCATGGCATCCTCTTTCTGGTCACTGTCAGCCTGTAGTTGGGTTATTTCATCAACCAGGGCTTTTTTCTTCTTCTGCGCACGCTGGAATTTTGCCGAGTTTTTCTCTGCAAGGTTGGCAAGTTTCATGGTGACCTGCGCCAGCGTCATATCACGTCCACTCATCGGAGCAACGGTGTGAGTAACGTCTTTTTTATTCAGTAAGAACTGGAAAGCAACCAGCGTATCGCTATTGGTGATCCGGTTTTCCGCTGTCGGGCTATGAAACAGAATGCTGATAGTCTGACCATCACTGAGCGGAATAATGGCTGGCAGGACCGGCAGCCCGTTAACGTTACGTGCCCGGCCAATTTCAGCGCCGCCGATCGCGCGCGCGCCGCTCTGGGCCACATCCCCCGTTTTATCACTCCCCGCAGAGATTCCGGTACCATTCAGCTTCTGGTTCAATGCCCGGACAAATGCCTGCATGGTCCGGTGTAACTGCAAACGAGTAGAACTAATCGCCTCCAGTAAATCCGTAGCACACCAGTGGATCGGCGTGTCATAGAAGAACGTAGCCTCGATTTCCTCCAGGGTGTTGGATTCCGTCATCAGATAGCGGTCCTCACCGGCCATTAATGCGCGATATTCATCATCAGTCACTGGCGGGGGAAGCACGTCAAGCCCAGGCTTGATCGTCACCCCTTTATTGATATTGAACTGTTCCATGTTAATTTCCTGCTTTCAGTTGCTTAAGACGACGTTTGAGTTCGCCATTCCGTGCCTTTTCGTTATTGAGTCGGCCCGTCTCCTTATCCAGCTTCGCCCGCAAATCAGTGATCTGCTGTTGATTGAAAGACACCGAATTCTGCGCGGACTTATAAGCGGCAACCACCTGAGCATTCCGCTGTTTTGCTTCTTGCAGGCGCTGAAAGTTGGATTTTACTGCCGGTTTCTTGTCTACCGGATTGGCAACACGTTTCGCTTTGGCGATCAGTGATTTCTGGAATTTTGCGGAGTTTTTGCGGGCCGCTTGCCCCATGACGGTACCAAGCGTCTTGATATCCGGCGACTGAGCGTTAGGAATAGCTTTTCCATTTAGCTTCACAGACGATATATCGCCAGTATCGTTTACCTGTATGGCAAGAATTTGTCCGTCGTTAAGAACCAGCTTTGCGGTTTTAACTTTAACGCCATCTTTCGTTGTTGCGCGGTTGCTGGAGTCAACCTCAATTACCGTAACACCGGTTTTATTGATCGCCGCGATAAGGGATTTCAGCCCCTTTTCATTAACCTGGTCAAAATCGACCGTTGCATACTTATTTTTCGTCATCTGACACATCCTGTGCGAGATTTATTACGTAACTTCTGCGGATTTGCTGAGTAACAGGGAAAATCCGATACAACGGGTTAATGAACGAGTCGCCATGCGTAACCATGACGTTGAAATGCCACAGTCGCTCTCCTTTACCCATATATTCAGTGGGTATGTACAACCATTCACTGTTTTCGCCCTGTTCAGCCGACGTCAGACAACGTTGTTCGCCTTCAATCACTGTCGTCGGCTTCTGAACATCGCGGATCCAATATCTGACCGCTGCGCCGCGCAAAAACGGGAATTTAGACCGGTATTTGAACGGCACCCGGATGAAACCCGGTTTAATTTCCACATCACCAAGTTCTAAATGCGTGATGTCCTTGCGTTTTAGCAAATAGCGATCGGCTAAGGCTAACGCAAGAACGCATACACCCCAGCCAATCATTTCCCGCCTCCCTTTTTCACCAAACTTGTAAGAACATTCAGAATGCTATCGATATTCACTCGTTTCATCCCTGAAATCACCTCATGACCGTTATTGCTGGCTATCGTTACCATTAAGTACGTAATTGATAACTCCCAGCCCTCGTGTTGCCCCAATAGGTACGCCACCGCGCCAGCTGTCACTGCAACAAAGATCTCCGTAACCAATCCCAACAAATTGCCAGACTGGCGACCGTCTCGGACATCCATCAGGAACGTGCCTATCCCACCAATTACTGAAAGCAGGAGCGCAATAGCAACTGGAGCTAATTCCTGTGTGTCAAGCACAAGTTCCCTCCTACGTTGTCAGGAGGTAATGGTATGCAAAGTAACTTCTCAACCGGTCATTTGTTGCTTAAGAGGCATTGCTACTGAGGTACGAATCGATAATCCTTTGTAACTTTTCAAGAATGAGCCTGTTATTGATGCTGCAAATAATAGTCACGCAATTCTGAAGACTTTCATCCATACCCTTATATTCCGCGAAATACATGCCTATAAAGCCTGCAAGTACGGCAGCAATACACTCGGCCATCAATTGCCTGCATGACGCTTCGTAACGTTTTTCACGAACCCCATTCAGAAACGAATGCACGCCTCCAAGGATGGTTATAAAAAATATGGTTAAATCAAACATTAAAGTAACCCCGCTTTTCAATAAAACATCATTGGGGCACGGTATGCACTTTGTGATTTCCACACACACTGGTTTCTGTTAATTAAAATCCGCAGCTTGCTATGAATAACTATGGTGAGCAGAAAATATGCTAATTGGCTATGTACGCGTATCAACAAATGAACAAAACACTGCTTTACAACGAAATGCCCTTGAAAGCGCAGGATGTGAGCTAATTTTTGAGGACAAGGCGAGCGGCAAAAAGGCTGAACGCCCTGGGTTAAAAAAGGTTCTCCGTATGCTTTCCAGAGGTGACACCCTAGTCGTATGGAAGTTAGATCGTCTTGGGCGCAGCATGCGTCACTTAGTTGTGCTGGTGGAAGAGCTGCGTGACAGAGGCATTAACTTCCGGAGTCTCACTGACTCCATCGACACCAGTACACCAATGGGGCGTTTTTTCTTTCACGTAATGGGGGCGCTGGCAGAAATGGAACGTGAGCTTATCGTTGAACGTACACGCGCTGGACTTGATGCAGCTCGCGCAGAAGGTCGTATAGGTGGGCGTCGGCCTAAATACCAAGAAGAAACATGGCAGCAAATGCGGCGATTGCTCGAGAAGGGCATCCCCCGTAAGCAGGTTGCAATCATCTATGATGTGGCTGTTTCCACGCTTTATAAGAAGTTTCCGGCGTCATCATTTCAATCCTAAACCTTGGTTTAAGAGAACTTGGCACAAGCGGTGAAAAGATCCCCCTGTTGAGCAC
>ERZ1106922.20-NODE-20-length-101734-cov-29.664936_pt1 | contig 101734 bp, 108 predicted proteins | sample MGYA00403656_ERZ1106922 | MGnify/ENA primary metagenome ERZ1106922 (study PRJEB35170, sample SAMEA104062453) | human gut metagenome | biome: human gut; feature: human-associated habitat; material: faeces | place: Denmark | collected 2012-10-12 ... | reverse complement strand
ACAATATCTTTTATAGCCTAAATCTTCTCCCTCTGGTCCATATACCATTACATTTCTTTTTACAATTAATATAAGTGCCACTATAGGATAAATTATGAACTATATCAAATACATTACGATGTTTCCATTTTAAATTGTAATTTTCTTTAGCAACATAACCACTTTTGTCATATAAGGCTTGTCCAGGACTTAGAATATTGTCTTTATTTAATGTATCAATAATTTCTTTTGGCATTTTACCTTTTAAATATTCATCAAAAATATATTTAACTATTTGAGCTTCATATTCATTAATAACTAATTTACCATCAATCACATTATAGCCATAAAGACCATACGTTAGGATAATGAATCTTTACCGATACATCTTTATTTCTTGGAGATTTAGTTACTTCTATTTTTGTTATCAATGAACCAATTACTTTAGTACTTGTTAGTTCATCATCTTTTAATGATTCTAAAATATTAATTAATGCATAAGCTTCATTAGTATAATTTCTTGTTTCAGAGTCCTTACATAAACTATTATAATTAGTCACTAAGTCTCCTATTTTATCTTCTGTATCAGCTTTAAATGTTTTATAGTCATTTACATCCAAGTCACCAGAAATATATAGTTCCTTCGCACGTGATAGTTTACCTTCTAATTCTTTTTTCTGATGAAGGAACGAACGCTTCTTTCCTTCAATAGAATTTAGGTAATTAACATCATAATGAGAGGTTAATTCATTTGCATAAGCTATAAATTTATCTTTATTAGCTAAGACAGTATTAAATAACTCAGATAATTCCTTCTTAACAATTTCATTTAAATCCTCACGATTAATATACGTTGATGATTCACACTCTTTATTTCTACAATAATAACGATATTTACTAGCTGAGGTATTTCTATCTTTTCGTTTACCAAATGATAATCTTTTACCACAGCAGCCACAAACAATTAATCTTTTATAATTGTTTTCTTCTTCAGGTGTATGTAAGCATGCGTACATATTAAGAATTTGTTGACAAGTGTCAAATTCCTCTTGAGTAACTAAAGGCTCAAATTTATTTTCAAAAATATAAGGACTTTTATTTTTCGTTATTTTTTTACTTTTAAATGAATTTTTTAAAGTTTTCTGAGTAATATAATGTCCTAAGTATTCTTGATTATCAACCATTCTATAAATACGATCGCCATACCAATTATACTTTTCTTCTTCTGTACAATTAGAATATCTAGCTGAATGGTCTCCTCTTTTTAAATAATTATAATAATTAGGGGAATAAACTTTTTCTTCTTTCAGCACTTCTGCTACTTTTGAAGAGCTTTTTAGTTTTGCATATAATTTGAATATCATTTTAACATTTGGAGCAGTTTCAGGGTCTGGAACTCTTTCTCCTTTATCGTTATACATATAACCATAAAGTGGTCTTGGTGCTACACGACATTCTCCATTTTTGGCCTTAGCTCTTACTGTAAATTTAATCTTTTTTGATACATCCTTTGCGTAATATTCATTTATTACATTTTTGAATACTCCTACAAAATCGTTGTTATCATTATTACTATCAACATTATCGTTAATCGCAATATATCTAACATTATGAGATGGAAAGAATTCTTCTTGATAATATCCAACTTGAATATAATTCCTTCCAAGACGTGATAAATCCTTTGTAATAACACAATTGATTTTTCCTCTTTTAATATCATCAATCATTCTAATAAAATCAGGTCTATTAAAATTTGTACCTGAATATCCATCATCACAATAAATTCCACCAACTAAATAATTATTGTCATTACAATATTTAATTAATGTTTCCTTTTGATTTTGAATTGATGATGAATCACCATCAAGACCATCATCCTTTGATAGTCTGCAATAAATAGCTACTACATAATCACTTGCTTGTTTTTGTATCATTGTCTTCTCCTTGATTTGAAGAATTAAGCCTTTCATTTCGCAAGTCAATTAACAAGTAAACTAATCTATCAATTAATTGTGTTTTGCTATCAGCACTAACACGCTCTACTTTGTATTTTTTTCCATTGATTTCGTATGTCTTCAATCACATCACCTCACGTATTATTATACGCTAGGGGTGGTGCCACTATTGTTCACCCTAAACCAATTTTTGGAAAAAATAAAAGGCTTAATTCAAATTTTCATAAGAAAATCTAGATCAAACCTGATTTTTTATATTATATAATAATATAACCTTTTGGGTTACATTTTACGCAATAACTCCAACAAGAACGTAACACATATTATCTTCTAATTCATAATCTCTTTGATTAATTTGCATTTTCCTTATAATATTGTGCTGTCCCAAAATAATATTTTTTAATACTCTTTTATCCATATAAATATCATAGACCTTTTAGCTTATACTTCACTTTATTACATTTTTGTCCAGTATAATCGACAAAAAAAATATATTTACGTTTAGTATAATCGACACACAATCAACAAAAAAAGGAATCATTATAGTTATGACTCCTAATTTTATTATTTGAAGCTTTGTTAATTACTTTCTTAAAAATATATTAAATTATTATTAAGATAAGAATTAATTACTTCCTCTGACAAACTAATTCCATTTTCAATAAAATAAATAGTACCAATAGCTTTATTCGTATTAGATAATATAATATTAGCATAATTTCCCATATTATCACTATTTCTTTTAATTTCAAAATATGTATCTTTATTTTCTAAAGTCTCATAGAAATAAGCTTTAATCTCAAACGAAATATACTTTACATCCAGATCTTCCTTAATTGAACCGAGTTCACTATCATATACATAATAGTTTTCGACAATAATTTTTGAAGTAGCACTTGGATCTAAAATCGAAAAATTATTAAGACTATGATTGACAATATTAAGTGGCTTTAATAAATAAGCATTTATATTGGAAGTTTTCATACCAGCCTCTAAATCTGCAAATGAACTAAAGTATACTGCTTTACTCCTATATGGGTTAATCATATTATCACTTATAACTGGTTTATCAAATTCTGTTTTAGCTAATTTTTCATTTTGACAAGCTACTAAAATTATTAAACACATAAAAACTAACAAAAAATATAATTTTTTCACACTAACACCTCCTATTTTCGACTTTACCTTAAAAATAAAACCTAAAAAAGCTCAATCATAAGCATCCCCCTCTTCACCGAAACATATAAATACATAAGTATGTTAACATATTAAAATATATTTTGCAATATATTTTAAAAAATAAAATTTTATTTTTTGTTTAACTTATAATGACGAATTATTGATATTGGGACAAATTAACAAAAAGGAATCACTATAACTGTGACTCCTTATTCTTAGATTCAACGTATGAATCATATAATTCTCTTTTATCAAGCTTATAAATTAAAGCTACCTCTTTTATGGCTTCCTTAGGCTTATATCCAAGCTTTATTAAAACATTAATTTTTTCAATCGGATCACCAGAAGCTTCTTCTTCCCTTGCACCCTCAACGATTACAACCATTTCACCCTTAAAGGTTGAAGCCTCTTCTAAAACCTCACTAATACTTCCATGAATAAACTCTTCAAACTTTTTAGTAAGCTCTCTTCCAATGCAGATTTCTCTATTTCCAAAAACCTCAAGTAAATCCTCAAGCATTTCCTTGATTCGGTGAGGTGCCTCATAATAAATAGTTGTATATGGTAGGTACTTTAAAGCCTCGAGCTCTTGTTTACGTTTAGTCGTTTTGCTATCTAAAAAGCCATAAAACATAAATGGTTTAGGAGGTAGTCCTGATGCAATCAAGGCTGATATTCCTGCTGAAGCTCCCGGAATTGGCGTAACGGGAATATCTTCTTTAATACAGCGTTTTGCAATATCAAAGCCAGGATCAGATATAACAGGAAGTCCGGCATCGGAAATAATCGCTACACTAAAGCCTTCCTTTATAAAATCAACAATTTCATCTTCCTTAAGCTCTTTATTAAACTCATGATAAGTATAAAGTGGTGTTTTAATATCATACCTTTCAAGTAGCACCTTACTATTTCTTGTATCCTCTGCGTAAATTCTATCTACACTCTTTAAAACATTTACTGCCCTAAATGTCATATCCTCAAGATTACCTATAGGAGTAGCTACAAGATATAAAATATGCTCCTGATTATTATAGCTATATATACGCTTCATATTAATACTTTATAACACGCATTGCCTTTTCACGTACATCACGCTCATCATAGACAATTTGCATTAAATCCTTACGCTTTTCAGCTGTAATACCTAATTCCTTTTCAATTCTTTCAAGGAATAAATGCTCTAACGTATTATAAAGGTCATCCTCCATTGAAATAGAAACTAAATTTAAAAATACAATATTTTTAACAGCTTGATTAGCATCCTTAAAATAATCAATTGTATCATCAATTGAATCAGATTTTGAGAATGTATATTCTTCTACAATCTCACGTCCTATTTCACCATAAATACGAGAAATAAGCTTCTTTTCAACCTCAGTTGGCTTTCCATCAATATCAATCATATAGACCGCAAGATCCAAAAATTTTAATTTTTCTTTTTTTGTAAGTAAGCTTAAAAACATAAAAATCACTCCTTATTGGGCATACCTATTTTTCATTATTGTAAATTCGTAAAACCTCAGCTGTATGCTTATTATCATTAGTATGAATAATAAGTGGTGGTAGTACCATTAAACCACCAGGTTGTCCATCCTTCCTACACTCAATCAAAATATGATTACATTTAGCATTTTCCTTAGGATAGACAAAGCGAAGCCTTTTAGGCTCTAAACGATATTTTTGACAGGCATTTAAAATATCAAGTAAACGATCAGGTCTATGAACCATCGCAAAGGTTCCACCATTTTTAAGAAGCATAGAGGCTTCACACAAGAGCTCATCTAGGGTTATCAAAACCTCATGACGAGCAATTGTTTTTTCATCGTTTTTATTAATATTAGATTTACCCTCAATATATTTGAAAAAAGGTGGGTTAGTAACGACAACATCAGCCTTATAAGCACCAAGTAACTTAGATGCATTTTTAATATCATCGTTAATAATATGAATTTGCCCCTCCTTATTATTTATTTTAACACTTTTTAAAGCTAAATCATAGGACTTTTTTTGAATTTCAAAGCCATAAATATCGGCATCAGTATTTAATGACATATAAAGCGGAATAGGGGCATTACCTGTACCTAAATCAACAATCATTTTATCATTTTTCTTAATTGATACAAAGTTAGCAAGTAAGATAGAATCAAGTGAGAAATTAAACATCTCATAATCCTGATAAATTTTAATACCAGGAACGCCTAAAAGCTCATTAATAACCTCTGCCATTATAAAAGCTCCCTTAGCTCTTTATTATTAATATAATCCTTATCTTTGTCCTTTTTAGCTCTTAGAATTTTAACATCTTCAAATTTCAAATAACCAAATCCTTCTGTTTGAAGATATTTAACCTTTAAATTATGATTTAAAACATCACAACTTAAAACCTTAGCTTCACCTTGTTCAGTTGATACAATGTCGCCAATATCAGGAGCATTCTTTCTTAGTTCTGTATAAACGTCATTTTCATAATTAATACAGCATAAAAGCTTACCACAGTTACCTGATATTTTAACTGGATTCAAGCTTAAGCTTTGGTTTTTAGCCATTTTAACCGAAACATTCGCAAATTCCGTAAGGAAAGTTTGGCAACATACTACAAGTCCACAAGGACCAATGCCACCAAATACCTTAGCTCCATCACGCGAACCAACCTGACGAAGTTCAATACGAGTTCGATATATTTCCGCTAAATCCTTAACTAAATCTCTAAAATCAACGCGTCCTTCAGACTCAAAATAAATAATTAGTTTTTGTCTATCAAGCGTATATTCACAGCCTAGTACCTTCATTTCAAGCTTATGCTTTTTTACAAGCTCCTTTGTATGATTCATAATATCAGGCTCTAAGCTTTTGTTTTCATTGTAGGTTTGAAGATCACTTTCACTGGCTTTTCTTAAAACGTCTTTAATTTCACCTTGAACTTCATCTTTTGTAAGTTCAAATGGACTTCCAACAACTTCACCAAGCTCAGTACCTCTTATAGTTTGTACTATAACCTTATCACCATTTTGAAGCTTTATCTTATCACATCCGAAATAATATCTTTTTCCTAGATGCTTAAATTGTACTTTACAGCATTTCATTTGGATTTCCTCCTTTAGAAAATATTTACAAATAAATTATTTAAAATATTTTTAGGCATAACATTATTTTGAAGCTTTAATACTAAGCTATATACAAGCTCCAAATTCTTTTTAGCAGCATCATACGATAAATAATTCTTATATTTAGCGATTTCATTAATATAGCCCTTTAAATGAATATCTAATACACCATTATATAAAGATATAATATCACTATATAAGATAATTAATAGATTTAAAAAGCTTAATAGATTATCATAATTATCAAAGAATCCTAAATTCTTTCTTTGATACATTACCGCCTTAGATGGTGAATCAACGTCTAAAAAATCCTTAAATAAGTCATTTAATCTTAAAGCATTAGGGTCTGATGACATTAAAATAGCATCATCAATATTATTCGTAAGCTTTGATAAAATAGCGGCCAAATGCGCTTCTACGCCCTTATTTTCAAGCATTGATGCTAATAGCCTATCATCAAGGCTTTTAAATGAGATTGTTTGACATCTTGATGTAATCGTTGGTAAAATCTTTCCAACATTAGTCGTACATAAAATTCCATAAATTCCTTCTTCGGGCTCTTCAATGAATTTTAATAAACTATTTTGACTATTTTGATTCATCTTATCAGCGTCTATAATTATATAAATACGTGGACCCGATACATTACTTGTCTTAGAAAATTCTTCCTGAAGGCTAACAATTTGTTCCTTCTTAATAACCTTAGAATCAGATGAAATAACATATACATTTAAATGCTCGTTATTTAAAATTTGATGACATACTTCACATTTCATACAAGGCTCATCTTCTTTACAATATAGCATCATTGCAAAAAAGTAAGCCATTTCTCTTTTACCTACACCAGCAGGTCCTTCAAAAATATAAGCATGCGATAATCTATTTTTTCTTTTTGTATTTAAAAGAATCTTTTTAATGTCTGCTTGTTCATTAATTAAATCAAAATTCATAGTTATCTCCTAGAATTTAAATATAGGTCAATATGCTTAATGATATCTTTAACAACAAGCTCGCTTGGTCTTTCACCATCAATGGTAATTATTCTATCCTTATACATACTAGCAATTTTTTTATAGCCATTATATACATTTTGATGAAAAGAGAATGCCTCCTTATCAAGACGGTCAATCTTGTCTCTACCTTCAATTCGCTTAAGACCAACTTCTGGTCTTACATCAATAAAAAAGGTAAGATTAGGCATATAATTTAGAGCGAAGCAATTAGCCTTTAGGACATCATCAATTCCTAGTCCTCTAGCAATACCTTGATATACTAGTGATGAATCAATATAGCGATCACATATAACTACATCGTCTCTTAAAAGAGCAGGAATAACCTTCTCATGTAAATGCTGCATACGAGCTGCGGCATATAAAAGAGCTTCTGTTTCACTACACATTTTAGTATTATTCACATTTAAAATAACACTACGAATTTGTTCGGCAATATCTACACCACCTGGTTCTCTTGTAGTAACTGTATTATATCCCATCTCTTTAAAATGGTTATCAATTGCGTTAATAATAGTAGTTTTTCCACTACCTTCTCCACCCTCTAGGGTTATAAAAATACCTGGCATAAATATCATACCTTTCACATAAAATCATTTGTATTTAGTTTAACACAAAATAACTCTTAAGTAAATGATTAATGGCTTTTTATAAGACTTGAAATGCTATTAATTTAAGCAATAACTTGTTTGTATAACTTGTACAAATAAGTTTTAAGTGATATAATTATTATAGATTGGAGTTGATAAGATGTTAAAAATTAATTGCGATTATAAAATCAAAAGTGATATTGAATTTATACTTGAATCAGAACATATAAATATTTTAGATTTATCTATACGAACTAAAATATCACGAGCAACTTTAGATGATATAATGTCAAATAAAGTGGTCAGAAACGAAATATATGAAAAGCTATATTCATACATCTATAAAAGCAACTATAGATTAAACAAGACTAAAGAAGAAATTTTAAAAGAAAAAACTCATAAAATATTGTTTCATGGTTCAAAATATGGATTAGACAGTGTATCAATTTCTGGTTCAAGAAATAATTGTGATTTTGGTAATGGTTTTTATCTTGGAGAAAACTATAATCAAGCTTTAGCTTTTGTTTGTGAAAAAGACAATTCGTGTGTGTATTCATTTCAATATGATTTAGATAATTTAAAAATCAAAAAATTTGAATGTAATTTAGAATGGATGCTTGCAATATGCTACTTTAGAGGCTCACTTAAAGAATACTCATCAAATATAAAAATTCAAAATATAATTTCTGAAGTAGAAAAAGCTGATGTTATTATTGCGCCAATTGCGGATAATAAAATGTTTTATATAATGTCACAATTTACAGATGGTGATATAAATGCTGATGTAGCTTTACATTCTCTATCAGCATCCAATTTAGGTCTCCAATATATTTTTAAAACAGAAAAAGCTCTGCAAAAACTTATCCCAATTGAAAAATACTATTTATCTAATTTAGAAAAAGAAAGTTGCATAAAAAATCTAAATGAAAGATCCTATGAAATAGATACAAAATTAAAACTAGCAAAAAGAGAATTTAAAAATGGATTATATATCGAGGAGATTTTAAAATGAAAGAATTTGATCACGAAGGATTAATACTTGCAGAATTTCAAGGAAAGCTTTTTGAAAAATCTTATGAACTTAATTGCTCTTCTCCTATTTTTTTTAGACGATTCCTTCATTCAGAATTACTAAAAAAACTCGATAAAAATAGAAGTTCAGCCTTCTCTTTAGATGTTAATGAGGGAATTAGTTTAATTGTAGAACAATATGGTGATTCAAAATACGGTCAAACAAAATATTCAAAAAGTGCCTTATTTTGGATAGGTTATATGTATAGATATATATCATATACAAGGGAGGAGTATACTGCATTTGTAATGAGCATTTTTGATTATAAATTAATGAATGATGTTTATTATACATTTCATACTCAGGATCCTGAATGGTGTATTAAAAGTTTGCTTGAAATAAAGAATTTAGATGAAGATATTTTTGATAAAAACAAACGTCTTAAAAAAGTAATATTAAAACACATAGAAAGATAAAACTTGTTTGTGCAAAATAGATAAACAAGTTTTTTTGTTATATTAATTTTAATGATTTCTTTAAAAGGTTTATTAATTAATAATGTCCTTAAATGCTTTAGCAATTGCACTAAATTTAATATTCATCTTCCACACTAAAGCAAGACTTGTAGGAATTGCTGGTTCTAACAGAATAAAAGAAACAGCTTCTTCGGCATAACTATCAAACAAATCATTGGTTGTTAAAAAACAACCCAATCCTTGTTTAACAAATTGAATAGGACTATTATCGATTACATTATATATAACAACGATATTTAAATTTTCTAAATTAGTTTTAGCCCAATGGGCAACTTGATTTTTGAAGTTCAACTCTTTGATGCATAATTAATGCAAGCTTAATTAAACTTTACCACATTTTTCTTAATAATCATTAATTTTTATCGTATACGAATTTGCTCCTGAAACTTCATTCCAATAAACAGTATTATCCAAAACTTCTCTTTTAACAGGTGCTGATAATTGCTCAATATTTTTACAAGAATATAATCCTAACATTGAAATCAAAAAAATCATTATAAAACTTAATTTCTTCATACTTAAATTTTGCTCCTCTCTTTCTTTTCTTTAATAAATCTAATCTTACAGCTATATCATTTATCATATGTCCTTCCATGCAACTGGATTACCATTTTTATTAAATATAGAAAAAAAGAATGTACCTTAATTGAGGCTTTAAAGCTAACAAGCTTAACCAAAAGTACATTCTATAATTATTATAATTCTTATTTTAATAATCAACTCTAACTAAATATAAGCCACATCCTGGAGCTACAGGATAATGCATTTGCTTCGAGTGATTTTGATATAATTCTAAAATTATATCTTTTTTTATTTTCTCGTGACCAATGGCAATTAAAATTCCCATCATTCTTCTAATTTGATATTTTAAAAAGCCTGTACCTTCAAAAACAAATTCATATTCATCTTGATGTTTATTTATATAAGCCTTTGTAATTGTTTTAACACAGCTTTTTCTATCATCTACATCAGCGCTACAAAAGCTTGTAAAATCATGCTCTCCTAAGAATAATTTAATTGCTTCTACCATTAAATCATAATTAAGATTTTTAATATATGTTTTATATCTAGCTTCAAAAACAGAATAATTTTGGAACTTAATATAATAACGATACTCCTTCTTTTTAGCACTAAATCTAGAATGAAAGCTAAGTGGAACGTAAGAAAGTGAGAGTACTCTTATGTCATCAGGAAGACCTCTATTTATCGCATACATAAAGCGACTTGGCTCAATATAAAAGCTAGTATTAAAATTAATAACCTGACCCTTAGCATGAACACCCTTGTCAGTTCTTCCTGAGGCATAAATTTTTACATCGCTTTTAATTATAAAGCTAATTGCTTTTTTTAAATAAAGCTCAATAGTAGGTTCATCATTTTGAATTTGAAAGCCTTGATAATTAGCCCCATCATATTCAATAATACATTTTATATTATAAATAGATTCTTCCAACAATAACACCTGCCAATAATAATGCAAAAACAAAAAGTGATATATAATCAATTACATGAAGCTTAAGCAAATCGAGCTTAGTTCTTTTAGCACCAATAACATATCCTCTTGTTTCCATAGCATTAGCTAGATCCTCAGCTCTTTTAAAAGATGTTACAAACATCGGAACTAAAAGCGAAACAATTTGTGATATTTTTTGACGGATACTACCCTCATTAAAATCAACACCACGAGAAGCTTGTGCCTTCATTATTTTACTTGTTTCCTCTACTAAGGTAGGAATAAAACGTAATGTTAAAGAAATCATCATAGAAATAGTTCCTACATTAATTTTAATAAGTTTTAAAGGTGATAACAAGCTTTCAAGCCCATTATTAATTTCTGTATTCATAGTTGTGAATGTAAGCATTGATGTTAAGCCAATCATAAGAACAATACGAAGTAAAATAAAGCCACCCTTTAATAGACCCTGATCATATATTTTCACACTATAATTTGACCAAACAAAATGAGGCATTTTAATTTTTTGAATGGCAAAACATCCTACAAATACTATTAATAAATAAACAAACTTGAAAGGCATATACTTTTTCGTAAAGAAATAAAAAAATATTAAACCAAGAATCATTAAAAACTGATATAAGCCGATTTGAAAATTAAAGGTATATAATAAAGTACCTTCTTGATTATAAAGAACCTGTAAAATGAAGGTAAACGTTGCTAAAAATAACACTGGCTTCATACCATTAAGCATTTTTCTAATTGGAAGCCCGGTTGTCAAATACATTATAGCGAAAAGTCCTAGGTAGCCTAACATCAAATAGATATTAGGAATCAAGAAAAGAACCACGATTAACCCAATAACCAAAAAAATTTTAACTCTTGGGTCCATCTTATAAATCCAAGAATGTCCTGGAACATATTGACCAATTGTAATATTATTCATGATATTCCACCTCCAAATGTTTAATCAAATCATCTAGAGTATAGATATCATAATCAAGATTTAGATTAAGCTTTTCATTCAAATAATCAACAGCCTTTAAAACATGAGGTTTATCAAGATCATATTCCTGATACTTATCACTTTTAAATAATTCTTCCTTTTTACCATCATAGGATAATGAACCATCCTTCATGCATATAATTCTTGTAGCATATTGATATACAACATTCATATCATGACTTATTAGAATAATTGTTTTATGCATTTGCTTATGAATTTTATAAAATATCTCCATGATTTCTCTTGCACCCTCAGGATCAAGACCACGGGTTGGTTCATCTAAAATTAAAACATCCGGATTATATGATAATATACCCGCAATTGCTACCTTACGCATTTGACCACCACTTAGATTAAAGGGACTTTTTTTAAGCAGCTCCTTAGGAATACCAAGAAGATTTGAAACCTCAAGTGCTTGCGCCTTAGCTTTTTCCTCTGATTCTCCAAAATTCTTAGGTGCAAACATTATATCCTTCAAAACAGTTTCTTCAAATAACTGATATTCAGGAAATTGAAATACAAAGCCAATTCTCTTACGAATAGGCGTTAATTTAGGATTCTTACGTTTTTTTGGAGTAAGAATAGAGCCTAATATATCAATAGAGCCAGCCGTTGGTAATAAAAGACCATTAATATGTTGAATTAAGGTTGATTTACCAGAGCCAGTTCTTCCACAAATCGCTACAAATTCATCTTTTTCTTCAATTGTTAAATTAACATCCTTAACTGCACCTACTAAATCATTTTTAGTAAGACCTTGGTATGTATGGCTTAGGTTTAAAAATTTAATTTCCATAGAGCCTCCATTAGTTCTTTATTACTATTAAGCTTTGAATTTGCCTCTACTTCTTTATAAAGCTTTAAATTAAAAGGCATATCAAGCTTTGAGCTTTTTAATAAATCTGATTGCTCAAATATTTTACCAGGTACATCATCAGCAATAATATTACCTTCCTTCATAACAATAATACGATCAGACAAACGTGCTAAATCAAGGTCATGAGTAATAGTAATAATTGTTTTATGATATTTTTCTTTAAGCTCCTTAATTAATGCTATAATTTCTCTTGTACCCTGAGGGTCAAGCATAGATGTGGCTTCATCTAAAATAATAACATCTGTATTTAATGCTAAAATACCTGCAATTGCAACTCTTTGCTTCTGGCCACCAGATAAGGTTTGTGGTTCACGTAGCAAATAGTCCTGCATACCAACCTTTGTTGCATATTCAACAATTAGCTTTTGCATTTCACTACGAGGAACACATCTATTTTCAAGTCCAAATGCAATATCATATTTTACATTTACTCCCACAAATTGATTATCAGGATTTTGAAATACGATACCAACACGATTACGTATCTTATCAACTGTTTTTTCGGTAAGCTCAATATCATCATAATAAATACTACCCTTTTGAGGAGCTAATATACCAACTAAAAGCTTTGATATTGTTGATTTTCCACTTCCGTTATGTCCTAATATAGATAACCATTCTTGATCTTTAACTTCAAAGGAAATACCCTTAAGAGCATGATCCTGCTGCGAATAGCTATAATCTAAATCATTAACACGTATCATAATTCCACATCCTTAAAAATTAGTTCAACCAATTATACCATAGAATTTTTATAAAAGAAAAGAATATTGTAAATTTAAAACAATGTATTAATAGTTTTGGCAAATACTAGCGAAATTTACTTTTTCAATTAACAATTTTCATTTTACATAAAGAAAAGAATCTAACATTAGTTCCTACAAGAATTATAATTTCAAGTGCCTTTAATATACTTGATTCGATTATATTAAATAATAAATCTCTTTTTGAAATTGCAAATCCTAAAAGCACCAATGATGCAGTAGATATAATTGATGCAAAAATTGGATTGCAAGCACAACTAAGAAAAGCATTAAAAAAAGAATCTAGGAAAAAGTCCTAGATTCCTTTTATATATTCATACTAGCCTACGATTGAAAAGATTCATTGAGTTTATTGGGAGAGAGAGTTATGTGTGTATTGTGTATGAATTGAATTTATTTGTAAGCTAGTATAAATAGCCTCCTTTCTTGTATTTATTTTTTAATTACTTAATTATTTATTTAGTGCCTTATTTCTAAGACACGTATAGTATACAAAATACAAGACGTAGAATTATAAAAATAATATGTGAAATTATGTGTATTGTGAAATATATTTTGGCACTCTATTAATAAGAGTGCTATTTATATTTTATACATATCATCTAACTTTATCAAACTATATTTTTCAGGATTTTTTAAGTTAAATCCCGTTTTTGAAATAAAACCAAGCTTATTATATTTAATTTTTAAATTTTCAAGTTGATATTCCTCTTCATTAACGATAGAATCGTCAATCGGTTTATTTATAAATTTAACTTCGTAAAAATTATAGCCATTCTTATCTAATGTAACAACATCAAATTCACCGTTTTTTCTATTTTTAGGATCATCATAATAATACTTACCAATCGCATATAGTACTGGTGTAATTTTGTGATTAGAGTTTAAAATTTGAAAATATTGCTTAGATATATTTTCAAACTCTTTTGGCACGTACTGAGAATAGAAATCGGGCTCTATAAATTCATCATAAAATAAATCTGGGGGCATTATCTTAAAAAAAGTATTTTTAGCAAAAATATAGCGATAATAAAATAAAGAAAGACGTTCTATTATTTCATAAGTGACTTTCTTCTCATTTTCATCATTAATTGGACATATTTTTTCTATTACATCCATTTTAATTAGTTTTTTTAAAATATCTGATAACATTGGTGAAGATGATATATGTGAAGCATTTAAAATATCAGTATATTTTCTATTTCCTAAAGCAATAGAGCAAAAACATTCATTAGCATTAGTTAATTTAGTCATTTTCTCAAGTAAAAATCCTTCAGCCTCAGCTAAAAGTCGTGCATTAGGACTAGCTATTAAATTAATAATATTTCCCTTTACTGTTTTTGTATCATCAATAAATTGATTATAAAAGGGGACTCCTCCAAACACTGAATAATACGCCACCTTATCCTCATTTGAAGCATTAGGATAAAATAATGATGATTCTAAATAATTCATTTGCCTAACATTCATTTTTAATGAAAATCTACCATATAAAGGGCTATTATTGCTAAGCAATTTTTCCATAACATCAATATATGATCCACATAAAATAAATTTCATTTTTGAATCCATTTTATATTTATCAATTGCATTCTGAATAATACTATCTAAATAGAAAGAATTATCTCTAATATATGGATACTCGTCAATAACAAAAATAATTTTTTCAGTAAGTGATTTTTCAAACAAAAAATCTAAAATTTGACTAAGTGTTTGAAAGGCAGGCTTTGGTATTTTAAAAGTACTTGCAATAATATCGCATAAATTAGAAACATTGTAAGCCTCAGTAGCTTTTTGACACTCAAAATAAATTTTTTTACAATTAATATCTTTAAATGAGTACTTTATAAGCTCACTCTTGCCAATTCTTCGACGACCGTATAATATTATACTTTCAAATTTTTCATTATTATACACATCCCTTAATATTTCTATTTCTCGTTTTCTTCCTAAAAAAGGCATTTTATCCCTCCTATATTTGTATTATACTTCTATATTTTAAAATACGCAATATTTACTCAGAAAAAACTGACTCATAAAAAACTGAGTAACTTTTCGGTTATAAAAAAACCGCATCGCTGCGGTCTTTATTATTTCTTTGGAACTAGCTTTGTAGCTCCACCCATATAAGGCTGTAATGCCTTTGGTACATTTATAGAACCATCCTCATTGTAATTATTTTCGATTACACCAATTAATCCCCTTGGAGTTGCAAGAACAGTATTATTTAATGTATGTACTAAATAAGTACCATTTTCGCCCTTAGTACGAATTTGTAAACGACGTGCTTGAGCATCTCCTAAAGTTGAACAAGACCCAACCTCAAAATACTTCTTTTGACGTGGACTCCAAGCCTCAACATCACAGCTCTTAACCTTTAAGTCAGCAAGATCACCTGTACAGCACTCAAGTGTACGAACAGGAACATCTAGGCTTCTAAAGAATTCAACTGTATAGCTCCACATTTTATTATACCAATCCATTGATTCCTCTGGCTTGCATAGAACAACCATTTCTTGTTTTTCAAATTGATGAACACGATAAACACCACGCTCTTCAATACCATGAGCACCTACCTCTTTACGGAAGCAAGGGGAATAGCTTGTAAGAGTAATAGGTAATTCAGATTCCTTAACAATTTGATTTTTAAAACGACCAATCATTGAATGCTCAGAAGTACCAATTAAATATAAATCCTCACCCTCAATTTTATACATCATGTTTTCCATTTCCGCAAAGCTCATAACACCTTGTACGACATCACCATGAATCATAAATGGTGGAATACAATAAGTAAAGCCCTTGTTAATCATAAAATCACGAGCATAAGAAAGCATAGCTGAGTGAAGACGTGCAATGTCACCTAGTAAATAATAGAAGCCATTTCCACTTGTACGACCTGAAGCTTCCTTATCTAAGCCATTAAATCTAGCAATAATATCAGCATGATATGGAACCTCATATGCAGGTACAACTGGTTCACCATAGCGTTTTATTTCCACATTTTGGCTATCATCCTTACCAACAGGAACACTATCATCAACAATTTGGGGAATAACAAGCATAATCTTTAATAATTTTTCTGAAGCTTCTGTAATTTGCGGCTCAAGTTCTGCAATTCTTTCATTATTTTTAGCTACAATCGCTTTAATTTCATTTGCCTTATCAATCTCTTTATTTTTCATAAGAGCGCCGATTTGCTTAGACAAATCATTACGTGAAGCTCTTAAAGCTTCGCATTCCTGCTTATTAGCACGAATACTCTTATCAAGCTCAATTGCTTCATCAACAAGAGGAAGCTTTTCATCTTGGAATTTCTTTTTAATGTTGTTTTTTACAATTTCGGGATTTTCCCTTACAAATTTAATATCTAGCATATATATCCTCCTAAATAAAATAAAAAAGCCCTTAGAAAAATCTAAGGACGAATTATCGCGGTGCCACCTTAATTCTAGGAAAACCTAGCACTTAAAACCTTTAACGCAGGCATACGCTTGTCTCAAAGGTAGATTCACTAGGCTAAATATCTATTTTCACCAAACATAGACTCTCTAATAAATTAGTTTACTAGTTACTATTTCTTTTCACCGACATTACAATGATATTATAAACCTTTTTTAATGTTTGTCAAACATTATTCAAGGGGAATAGCTGTAGTATTTTTATCAACACCTACAACCATATTTGTTTCAACATGACTAACTGCATCAATTGCAAGTAAAGTACCAACAATAAAATCACGATAGTATTGCAAATCTTTAGCTACAATCTTTAATAAAAATGCTCCATCACCAGTTATAGTATAGCATTCTACTACTTGACTAATATCCTTAATCTTTTCAACAAAGTTTGATGATGTTTCACGATTAAGTGGATTCAAATTAACCTTTGCAAAAGCTGTAACCTCATACCCAAGCTTCTTCTCATCTACAATAATAGTAGTCTTTGCAATAACTCCACGCTCTCTCAAGCTCTTTGTTCTTAAAAGACATGAAGATTGAGCAAGTCCAATTTGATGAGCTAATTCAAGGTTTGAAATAGATCCATCTTCTTGTAGAATTTGCAGAATTTTCTTATCATAATTATCTAATTTTTGTCCCATACAAATCACTCCATTCAGTTTATTTACATTTAAAATTCTAACACTTTTTTTATATAAAGTAAATACAAATTTGAATAATATTCGTTATTTTAAAAAAATTTTGAAAAATATTACCCTGTTATCGCTTACATAACTAATAACATTGTATATAATCAATTTAAAATTTTTCAAAATAATAATACTCGACCTTTTTGTTTACAACCTCGCTTAATATTTTAAAAAAATCGGTAAAGCTTCTTACGGTTGTAATTGCTTTAAGAGCATTATCATCAACATAATGATGAAGAATTTCTTTTAATTCATCAACTTGGGTAGCCTCTAAAATATGAAGCCCAATTTGATGATTATTAAATGAATCTCTAACAGAAAGAACTCTAGCGTCTTCTACTCTAATTGAGTCAATTGAAATTCTAATCTGACCATAATGCTTTTTCATATAATCATACTCAAGCTTAATATTATCTAAATAATTAACCTTAAGCATTTGTTCATATTTTTCATTAATAATATCAACATTTCTATCAGACATTTCAATTCCTTGCATCGCAAGATAATCACAAATTTCTTCTCTTGATTTATGCTTACGCTTTAAAACCACAATATCCGCTAAAACCTTAGCTGAATAGGTATAGCCCTTAATACAAAGCTTTGATGCTGTTTGTGAACAATATATCACTGTATCATCGATACAATCAGGATTTTTACAACTATATCCTAAATTCTTTACTCTAACAAAATTTCCATTTGAAAATTGAATAACCTTATTAGAAACGGTATAGCGATATTTAAGCTTAGAGCCACAAAGTGGACAGGTTGATATTTCCGGTTTATACGTTTTAGTATGTTCCATTTTTATCACTCCATTCAAAGCCGAAATATATTATAATAAAAAAACTAAATTTCTACAAGTTATTTTTTATATTTTTTGTCTTTTTTTGTAATTTATTCGAAATAAAATTCGCCTTTATTATTTAAGAGTATCTATAGCCTCGTTATTCATTCTTAAATGATAATATTCTGATAAATCATCATTCAGAAAAATATCAAGCATGTTTAAAAAGCCTGAAGAAAGCTTATAGCTTGTTATTTTTTTTAATGGTATCCAAAAATTATCTCCTTCAGAAGAAGAAATTAGATTTCCTGAGTAATCACAAGTTTTATATAAAAAGCATACGTTTCTAATATCATCACTAAACCATTGCTTAACGCCACATAAGCTTAAGTTATTAATTATAAGGCCAGTTTCTTCTAATATTTCTCGTTTAACTGAATCAACAATTGATTCCATATTTTCAAGGTGTCCGCCTGGGAAAGCAACTCCACACCAATTTTTCACTCGATTTTGTACTAAGACATTTCCTTTATGATCATAAATCATGCACATATTCGTGAATATCGCTTGTTCTGGATTATGCATTATTAACACTTCTTTCTTAGATATTTAAAAGCTTAAAGCCTACTATGCTTCAAGCTAATTAGTAATTATCATAGGTATAAACTTTAGTTTTCAAATGAGATAAATAATATGCTAAAGCAATCGAATATATAATACTTATTCCTAAAATAATAAAATATACACTACTATAGCCTACAATACACAAAGGTGCATTGATGCTAATACTAAGTAAAGGCAAAGTATATTTAGATTTATTAAAGATAATATGATAACCATTTGAAAATAATAAAGATATTAATATTAAATATTTAAAATTAGATTTCAAAAAGATAATCGCACCAATAACGACAAGATTACATAATATATTCATCATATAAAAGAGCCATTTAGGAAGTTGGTGAATATGATATTTAAAATCATGATCGTAATTAATAAAATCATAATTTGATTTTACAAGAATAGCTTCAAAAATAGCAATAATAATCATTAATGCTTGAGTATAGCTATATTCCTTAAATGTTATTGTAAAATAAATAAAGGGAAAAGCAAAGGCTGATACAATCACAAGAAAATTACTTTTAATTAAATATTTCATCTTGAAAATATCCTCGATAAAACATCAATAACATTATTAACCTGTTCAGAAGAAGCCTCACCAAAGGCACATTCATTAGAAAAATGCTCACAATTATTAGTCACAATATTATATCCTCCACGTCCTATTTCCTTATATGCATATGACACAATTTCTTCCGGACTTCTTAATTTCTTCTTTTCATAATCACTATATTCTCTTACCTCAAGCGTACCACCTTTAAGAAATTTTTCAAGAGTAGTTTCTTCTACTCTAGCATATGCTGGGTCAGTTTCATGACCTGGCACTGATGATGCAAAATGAATAACATGCATATCATCCGCATATATACCATGATGATAATATAATCCTCGATTAACTCTAATTTGTGCACCAAAATATGGTTTTTTTACTACGTACATCTTAATTCATTCCTTTACTGTTATTACTTACAAGTTTTGAATCCCAAAATATATCTCCACCATTTGTCTCAAAGCAATTTAACACCGAATTTGATTTTTTAACAATTACTGATCCTGTATTTGTTTTAACGTTTGAATATTTTGCCAAAACCTGACCAATGTTTATGTTGCCTGAATCATTATTTATTTTAACTTCTTCAGCTGTTATTTTTTGTGCCTTAACATTACCATCCAGATTATCTACAAGCATAAGTCCGGTAATAATTTTTTGAATGTCTATACATCCTTCTATATTATCTAGCTTCATAATTTCACATTTCATATTAGGAACAAAGATATTAGCATTCTTAGACACCATTTTTATATTAGCATAGCTTATCTCATATGGAATTTTAATCTTTATTTTACTTGTATCATTACAAGGTAATTCCTTAATAATTAAAAAGTTATCTCCCATTTTTACGTCAAAATTTGAGGGGCTTCCCTTTTCTATTTCTAATGTAGGCACACTTATATCATCAAATTCAATATAGGCTTCTGCCTTATCAAGCTCAATATCTAATACACTAACCTTTTCAACAATTTTATCACTCACAAAATGAGGCACTACCTCTTCACTTGCCTCTGTGCATTGAGCAGCAAAAGATACGTTCTTAAGATTTATTTTAGGTTCCATTAAAATCAGTCCCTTCTTTTTCTTAAGTATAATATAGCACAAATCAAAAAATATTTCATTAATTACATTAATTATTGATATGAACACCTATATCTTTAAGCTTTGTTAGTAAATTTTCATATCCTCTAAATGCTACCTCACCATCTAATATAGTTGTTTTTCCGGTTGCGAAACAAGCTGCAATAATAATGGCAAATACACCTCTTAAGTCATAGCCTTTAACAACAGCCCCATAAAGCCTTTTAGGGTTAATAATAAGCATATTGTTAGAAACAGAAACATCCGCTTCCATTTGCTTTAAAGCTAGTGCATAATTAAATCGCTTTGGATAAATAGTATCCTTAATAAAGGAAGTTCCCTTTGCTTGGGTAAGTAAAGCACTAATTAAAGGTTGAGCATCAGTAGGAAAGCCTGGATACGATGAGGCTTCTATACTAGTTCCCTTTAAAAAAGATTTTTTCGCTATAATTTTATTTCTTTTTATCTTCATTTTAAGGTTAATTTCCTTAAGTCTTATAAGAACCTCCTTCATATCGTGAACCGGACAATTTTTAATTACTAGTCTTTTAGATATAGCCCCAAGCATTAAATAACTTGAAGCTTCTATCCTATCATATCTATTTTTATAGCTTATTTTTTTCTTTAGTCTTCTTCTTGTAAGTAATAAATAATCCTTCATTTCATATATACGGTAACCAATTTTCTTTAAAAAGCTAATTGCTTCATATACCTCAGGCTCATTAGCATAATGGTATATTCTAACCGCACGGCCTAAATATCCAGCAAGAATAATAGCGTTAATTGTCGCCCCAACACTTTTATTATTAAAGCATACATCATGGGGTTTATTTCTTTTAAGATGAACTCTTATAAATGAATTATTATCAACCTCACAGCCTAACGCAATAAAAGCGTCAAAATGGTAATTCAAATTACGAGCACCTAAATTGCATCCACCTGGAAAGGCCATTTCACATTTTCCAAATAAAGCTAGCATTACACTCATTAAATACGATGAACCTCTTAATTTAGAAACATCATTTGTCATTAAATGATGATATTTAATTTTTCTAGCATCTATCTTTAACGTATTTTTCTTAAATACTGTTTTAACATTTAATATATTTATTATCTTAAGCAAATTAAAAATATCATCAATTCTAGGAATATTCTTTAAAGTGACAATTCCTTTTGTTAATAATGATGAGCAAATAAGGGGTAATGCAGCATTTTTAGAACCACTTATTTTAACACACCCCTTTAGCTCATATCCACCTTCAATTGTTATCACCATATCACCTAAAGATATTCTATATGATGACAATTAAAAAATTTGTAAAAAGAAGCTTAAAGATAATAAAAAAGCTATGAATCACATTTTGCTCACAGCTTCCTTATTTTTATCTATTTATTCTATTTTTAAAATATTATTGTCAGTATTACGATTTGTTTTTCTATCATCAATCGCATATAAAGGAAAAGGAATTATTTGATTTAACAAAACAAGCTCAAGAAGCAATTCTCATTATCCAAATTAAAAAGTATAGTAAACCACCGATATGGCTTAATCTTTTTTCAACTTAAATACTATCTAATATTTTATAATTAAAGGTAAAACCTAACTGTTAATTAATAATTACCTTTATTATAGATAATCATATTACTTATTCTTTAAGTATTTATCAATAAAATAAGTTAACCCAAAATAAATAATATAAATATTAGTAAAGAAAATAAAATTAGTATTATGCCATTCATCAGGCCTTTGCTTTATAAGCCCATATATAAAAATAGCCACTTCTATTACAATTCCAATAATAAAAATAATTAGCTTTATCAAATTATTTTTATCATTTTTTCATACTTCCTAGTTAGTTATATAAAGCCAACTGTTTTCGTTATATTTTCTTTTTTGTCAATCGCTATATAAAACAAAAAAGCTATAAAACCGAAGCCTTATAGCAATTTTATTAAATTCTAGTATTTAGTAAGATAGCGATTAATTTCCCACTCTGATACATGGGTACGATATTCATCCCACTCAAGTGTTTTAGCTTCAATTAGCTTTTCACTAATATGAGGTCCCATAGCTGAATTAATAACACTATCAGCCTTATAGCATTCAATTGCCTCATATAGGCTTGCAGGTAAAGCCTTAATTCCTAAGGCATCTCTTTCAGCCTGAGAACGCTTAAATAAATTTGTATGAACTGGTTCAAATGCCTCACAATTACCATCAATACCATCAAGACCAGCCGCAAGTAAGGCTGCACATGCAAGGTATGGGTTAGCAGCAACGTCAACACTTCTTACCTCAGCACGAGTTCTTCCACCACGAGCTGCAGGAATACGAATCATTGTTGAACGATTTGAGTCTGACCAAGCAATGTAGCAAGGAGCTTCGTAGCCTGGTACAATTCTTTTATATGAGTTAACAATAGGGTTAGTTACTAAAGCAAATCCACGAGCATGGGTTAAAATACCATTAATCCATTTACGACAAGTAAGAGAAAGACCATTAGGAGCGTCCTTATCATAGAAAACATTCTTACCATCATGATCACATAAGGATGTATTGCAGTGCATACCAGAACCGTTAATTCCAAAAATTGGCTTTGGCATAAAGGTTGCATGAAGACCATGACGCTTAGCTACATTCTTTACAACAAGCTTAAATGTTTGAACATTATCACAAGCCTCTAAGGCATTATCAAACTTAAAGTCAATTTCATGTTGACCATTTGAAACCTCATGGTGAGCAGCCTCAACTACAAAGCCAATCTTTTGAAGCTCAAGTACGATATCTCTTCGACAATCCTCAGCACAGTCAATAGGTGATACATCAAAATATCCACCATTATCATTAAAGTTTAAAGTAGGTCGACCGTTTTCCATTTTAAATAAGAAGAACTCAGGCTCAACTCCAACATTGAATTTAGAAAATCCCTTCTTATGCATAATTTCAAGATTCTTTTTTAAGATACCTCTTGGGTCTCCTGGAAATGGCTCCTTGCCACTTGGGTCAGTATGAGACACCTGATATACATCACAAATAAATCTAGCAACCTTACCATATGATGTATCCTCCCAGCTTGAAACTAAGAAAGTATCAAGGTCTGGTACAAGAAACATATCAGCCTCTTCTGTTCTAACAAAGCCTTCAACAGATGAACCATCAAACATAATTTCATTATTTAACGCATCATCTAATCTATGAACGGGAATCTCAACATTTTTAAGCATTCCCTCCATATCAGAAAATTGCATACGAATATATTTAATATTCTCCTCTTCGCAAATTTTTTTAATCGCTTCTTTTGTATAACCCTTCATTTTTAAATTCCTCCAATGTAAAGAAAAAACTTTACTTGTTAATAGTTTATTCTTTAAAGTTTTATTTGTCAATTTCAATTCTTCAACTTAAAATTAAACTATTTTTTCATCATTTTTAAGATGCTTTAGTTTATTTTTTTAAGTTATGTATTTTAAAACTTTATTTTTTAAGCAAAAAAAGAAGCAATTATGCTTCTTCAATCCTTACTGTTTTATTTTCAAAATCAACAAAAACCTTTTCATTAATTGAGGTAGGAATATTCTTACCCACAAAATCAGCTCTTATTGGTAACTCTCGATGTCCTCTATCAACAACAATAGCTAATTCTATTTTTGATGGACGACCAAAATCCATTATCGCATCCATTGCAGCTCTTACAGAACGACCGGTATATAACACATCATCAACTAATATTACCGTTTTTCCTGTAACATCAGTATCAAAGTTTAAGATTAATGATGGATCTTTTTTTTCATCATCACGATGCTTTTTTATATCCATCGATTCTACAGGGATATCAACGTCTTCAAGATCCTTTATAATTTTTTTAAATTCCATGGCAATAGGAAGTCCCTTATTTAAAATACCTACTAAGACAATTTGGGTTAAATCATCATTTCTTTCAATGATTTCATGCGCAATACGTTTAAGCGTACGATTAAATTGTTCACTTTCAATTATCGTTTTCATAGTTTAAAAAAGAAAGGTGCAAATTGCACCTTAATTATTCCTCATCTTCAATCTCTTCTTCAATATTAGCATTGTGATGAACAGCTTGAACATCCTCACACTCTGCTAACATTTCAAGCATATGGTTGAACTTACCCTTAGTTTCATCATCTAAATCTACTAAAGTTGTAGGGAATAAATTAACTTCATCAGTATCAAATTCAAGATCAGCTTTAGCATTTAATAATGCATCACGAATTGCAGTGAAGTTTTCAGGAGCTGCAACAATTGTCACATATCCGTCCTCATCAGTAGACATATCTTGGAAATCACAGCCAGCTTCCATTAAAGCTTCCATTGCTGCATCCTCACCTAAGCCGTTAAAAACAAACTTTGCTTGACGATTAAACATAAAACTTGCAGAAGCACCAAAGTTACCACCAGTCTTAGTAAATGCGGCACGAACAGCAGAAACAGTACGGTTAACGTTATCAGTTAAACATTCAACGATAACAGCAACATTACCATTTCCCATACCTTCGTAAGTAGTTTCCTTCATTGCACCAGAGTTAATACCCTTAGCCTTTTCAATTGCACGTTTAATAACATCAGCAGGACATTGGTCCTTCTTAGCACGTTCAATTGTTTTCTTTAAAACTTGATTCATCTCAGGATCAGGAACACCAGCCTTAGCTGCTTCAAGGATTTCTTTTCCCCATTTTGAATATTTTTTTGATTTCATTAATGCAGTCTTTGCCATTGATGCTGCACGAACTTCATGAGCTCTACCCATAATAATACATCCTTTCGATATGGTTAAACCATATTTTATATAAATTTTGACTTTTATATTATATTCTTATTGTAATCTTTTTTCAATAATAAATCGCGATTTTTTAATATTTTTTTGAAAAATAAAGATGTGTAAAGATATAAATTATAATTTCACAAATAATAATTGCACCAAGAGCATAAAATATTGCCTTCGAATAAAAGCCTGCAACTACCATACCTACCCCCATCAAATAAAGGGATAGCTTCATTGTAAATGAAGTTGTACGCTGTCTTATATATATATTTCTTTCATCATTTTTCTTAATAAAATATTTATTTGCAAATTCTTCACTAGCAATTATTCTTATATAAAGAACAATTTTAAATGCAATTGCTAGTTCAAAAATAATCAAAACTAATAGTCTTAAAACGACCAAATCCATCTTTTCAGGTGAATTAAAAAAACGATAAATAGCTCCAAGCACAAAATATGCAATAATCGGTAAAAGTGTTGCTAAACTCATTACAATTAGCTTTCCTATCGTATGCTTACGTTTCTTTTGATAATTGAATTCCATTTTTAATCACCATCCTCAAGAATAAAGACTTCCTCTACCCTCTTATCAAAAACTTTTGCAATTTTCATTGCTAAAGTTAATGAGGCGGTATACTTTCCACTTTCAATCGATATAATTGTTTGTCTTGTAACACCTACAAGACGTGCAAGCTCTTCTTGCGTCATTTTTCTACTTTTTCTCAATCGAAAAACATTATTATCCATCTTCGTAGCTCCTTTTTTTGCCTACCTCAAGTATACCATACTTTACATAATTTACAAAGTTAAAATATTATTTTTTTAAATTAGCGTATTCATTCTCAAGAACTTTAAGAATATCACATACACCCGGCATAATACACTTTAAAGCACCAGATTCAAATGGATTTTTAAAATTAATTGCCTGAAGAAGACCCGTAAATGATTTAGAACCACCCATCTTACATAAGTTATAATATGTTTCCCATGCTTCTTTATGATTATTATGATTTAATAATAAGAATTGGAAAGCACATACTTGTGCAAGTGTATAATCAATATAATAGAAGGCTGTACCAAAAATATGGCTTTGTCTTTGCCACCAGTTTCCTCGTTCATAATAAGAAATACCATCAAAATCCTTCCATGGTGTATATTTAGCTTCTATTTCATGCCAATAGGCTTTTCTTTGAGCTGGAGTTACATTAGGATTTGCATATACATAATGCTGGAAATCATCAACACAAACACCATAAGGAATAAATGTAATAGCTTCTGCTAAATGTTTAAATCGATATTTAGCTGCATCATCATCGAAGAATTTATCCATATAAGGATGAGCAAAGAATTCCATTGACATCGAATGAATTTCACATGCCTCAAGGGTTGGCCAATATAAATCCGAAATTGGTAAATTTTTAGTTGCCGTGTAGCATTCAAAAGCATGTCCCGCTTCATGCGTTAAAACATCCACATCACCCATCGTACCATTAAAGTTTGAAAAAATAAATGGAGCCTTATAATCAGCAATCACAGTGCAATATCCTCCACCCTGTTTGTTAGGCTTTGTCTCTAAGTCCATAAGTTCATTGTCCATCATAAACTTAAAGAATTCCTTCGTTTCAGGGGATATATCACTATACATTTCATAAGCCTTTTTAACTAAGGTATCCTTATCCTTATGAGGCATAGGATTTCCGTCATTATAAAATAGAGGAATATCATAGGATTTAAAATCTGATATGCCAATACGCTTTTTTTGATTTTCAATAATACTCTTAGCAATTGGTACAATTGTTTCATATACCTGATCACGATAATTTTTTACCATTGAAGCGTCATAGTCGCTTCTTCCTAAACGAATATAACCAAATGGAATATAATTATCATAGCCCATCTTCTTAGCCATTTTGTCTCTTACATGAACAAGCTTGTCATAAATATCATCAAGCTTAGTCTCAATAGAAGACATAAACTCTGCAATTTTTTTCGTGGCTTCAAGCCTTATATTTCTATCGCTACTATTCGTATATACTGTCATTTGACTTAGGTTATTAATTTTACCGTCAAATTCAATTTTAGCAGATGCTAAAAGCTTACTATATTCCGTTACAAGCTTGGATTCAGCAATTAATTCATCCGTTATTTTTTCATCAAATGACTTTAAATTAAGCTCTAAAATCTTAAACCATTGACTACCATAAACACCTTCAAGTTCCTTGCGTAATGGTGAATTAACAAGCGAAGCCGCATACTTAGTAACAGCATTTTGATACGTTGGTGTATTTTCATCAAAAAACTCTTGTTCTTTCTTATAAAATTCATCTTCGGTATTAATACTATTTCTAATTGAGCAAATAGTTGACATTGTCTGAAAATGATTTGTAATCTTTTCAGCTTTTTGGATTAAAGCTACTGCTTCATCCTTAGATTTTGCAATAGCAATCTCATCTGCAATAGCAATTACTTCATTAGATACCTCATCAATATTAGGTCTTTCATATACATATTCACTAAATTTCATATTATTTTATTTCCTTTCCTATGTTATTTAAGATATTATACACATTTAATAAATCTATTACAAGTTAGTTTTAGATAATTCTTAAATAATATCACTTTATTATAAAAAGGAGCCTTACATAAAGGCTCCAAAATAATATATTATTCAACATCATCAAATTGAGAATTATATAATTTAGCATAGAAGCCACCAGCTGCAAGTAACTGCTCATGATTTCCTTGCTCAATTATATTTCCATCTTTTAATACTAATATTAAGTCAGCATTTTTTATGGTTGATAGTCTATGAGCAATTACAAATGAGGTTCTTCCTTCCGTTAACTTATCCATCGCTTCCTGAATTAAAATTTCGGTTCTTGTATCTACATTAGATGTAGCCTCATCAAGAATTAGCATCGGACTATTTTGAACCATTGCACGAGCAATTGTAAGTAATTGTCTTTGTCCTTCAGATAAAGCCGTTGTTTCAGATAATACTGTATCAAGGCCATGAGGCTCCGATTCAATAAAATGCCATAGATTTGCGGCTTTGCAAGCTCTTTCAAGTTCCTCCTTTGATACATTTTTCTTATCATAGACAATGTTTTCTCTTATCGTACCATTAAATACCCAAGTATCCTGTAAAACCATTGAAAATAATCCTCTTACATATTCACGCTTCATTGTGCTAGTATCAACACCATCAATGAAAATGTGACCACTATTAATTTCGTAAAAACGCATTAACAGATTAACAATGGTAGTTTTTCCGGCACCAGTAGGTCCTACAATTGCGACCTTATTACCAGGCTTTACAACTGCATTAAAATTCTTAATAATTGGCTTTTCGGGATAGTAGCTAAAATCTACATGATCAAAAATGACTTCACCTTTTACATCCTTAATTTGTGCTGTTTTTTCATTTTCATCTGGTTGTTCTTCGATTTCAAGGAATTCAAATACACGTTCAGATGAAGCAGCCATTTGCTGTAAATATGTCATTGCCTGTGATATTTGTTGAATTGGACTTCTAAATAAATTTAGATAGACAATAAAGCTTGTAATTGTACCAATTTCAATTGTATGGTTTTTAAAAAGAGCTCCACCAATTACGCAAATAAAAACATAGCCAATGTTAGAAATAAAACTTGTAATAGGCATCATTAGACTACCTAATGTATTTGATTTCCATGCGCTATTATAAATCTCTTCATTTGATTTTTTAAATTCCTCTAAAGCTTTTTTCTCACCATTAAAAGCTTTAACAACGATAGCACCACTATATGTTTCTTCAATTGTACCATTTAGTTTACCCAAATATATTTGTTGATTTTTATAAAACTTTTGACTAAACTTAGCAATAAATATAATAAGAATCATTGAAACAGGAACGGTCGCAATTGTCGTTAAGCCTAATTGCCAACAGCTTACCATCATCGCGATAATTACACCAACAAGCATTGTAATAGAAGAAATTAATGATGTAATTGATTGATTTAGAGATTGACCAATTGTATCAACATCATTAGTTACTCTTGATAGAATATCACCATAGCTTGTATGATCAAAATAAGCTAAAGGAATATGATTAATTTTAGCAGATATTTCTTTTCTAAACTTTTTGGTTACTGACTGATTTACGCCAGCTAGAATAAATGCTTGTAAATAATTTAAAATAAAGCTTGCACCATAAAAGCATAAAAGTAAAATACCTGTATTTCTAATAGTTTTTAATAATGCTTCAGTTGTTTGATAAGCTGTACCATCAACTATATAAAATCCATTGATAATTAAATTATTTTTATTGTAATAAATTCTTGAAGTTGCTGTTGAAATATCAGATAGCTTTGTGGGAGCTAAAATTGATAAAATACAGGCAACAATCGTAAAAATAATTGATACTAAAATAGGAAGCAAATAAGGTCGCAAAAATATAATTAGCTGCTTAATACTTTTCTTAAAATCCTTAGCCTTTGCACCACCACGCATAGCTCTTCCTGGACCCTTAGGTATATTTTCGTTTTTCATAGACCTAATTCCTCCTTACTTAATTGTGATAAGGCAATTTCTTTATAGACCTCACAACCGTGAAGTAGCTCTTCATGATTTCCATATCCAACAACCTTACCATCATCAAGAACAACAATCTTATCGGCATCCTTAATTGTACCAATACGTTGTGCTACAATAACCGTAACGGCATCTTTTGTTCTTTCATGAAGACGTCTTCTTACTTCCTTATCTGTTTTGTAGTCAAGAGCAGAGAAAGAATCATCAAATAAATAAATTTGTGGTTTTTTAGCAATCGCACGAGCGATACAAAGACGTTGCATTTGACCACCAGATACATTCTTTCCACCCTGAGAAATGTGAGAATCGTATTTTTCAGGCATTGTATCAATAAATTCATCAGCCATTGCTAGATGTGCTGCATCCTTCATTTCTTCATCAGATAAATCTTTAACCCCATAACCAATATTAGATTTAATCGTACCAGCAAATAAAAAACGCTTTTGAGGAACATAACCAATAGCTTCTATTAAATCATGCTTAGTATAATCCTTAACATTATTTCCATTAACTAAAACTTCACCCTCGGTTGTATCATAAAAACGAGGAATCATATTCATAATTGTCGTCTTACCAGCACCAGTAGAGCCAATAATAGCAAGTGTTTCACCGGCATTAACCTTAAAGCTTATATTAGAAACAACAGGAGCATCACCATTAGGATACTTAAATGTTACATTTTTAAATTCTAAAGATGCATTATCTCCTACTTTCTTATATTCGCTAGGATCTTTAATCTTATTGTTAGTATCTAAAACTTCTAAAATACGTTTAGCAGCTACACTTGCACGGGGAATAATAACAAGTAGCATCGCAACCATCATAAAGCTCATAAGGATTTGCATCGAATAACTTGAAAATGTTTGAAGATCAGAATACTCAATTTTACTTGCATTTATTTGATAAGATCCAACCCAATATACAATTAAGCTTATACCAGACATTACCATCGTCATTGCAGGCATCATAAGGCCCATAATACGGTTAGCAATTAAATTATTATTAGTTAAGGCTTCATTTGCACGTTCAAACTTTTCATTTTGATAATCCTCAGCATTATACGCTCTTACAACACGAAGGCCTGTTAAATTCTCACGTGTGACATTATTTAAATCATCAGTTAATTTTTGAATACGCTTAAATCTAGGAAGTACAATCACAAAGACAAATACCATTAGTACTAATAACGATAAAATAGCTGCACCAACAGATAAGCTCAATGTAAGTGACGTATTTTTAATTTTAATAATTGCCCACACTGCTGTAACAGGAGCGGCAATTATCATTCTTAGGCTCATTCCATAACCCATTTGAACCTGTTGAATATCATTAGTTGTACGAGTAATAAGTGATGCAGTTTCAAAATCACCCATTTCCTCTAAAGAAAATGATTCAACTTTTTCAAATACCTCAAGACGTAGCCTCTTAGCAAAATTAGTCGCAATCAATGTCGCAAAAAGACCTAGCATTATGGTACAACCTATATTTGCTAAACAAATCAAAAGCATTTTTCCTCCCGTAGACCAAATGTCTTTTGATGTGTGAGACACATCCATCATTTTTTTAATGATTTTACTAGTATATTCTGGAAGTAATAGATCTAAGTACACTTGCCCTACAACGAAGCATACAACAACGCATGTCATTACCCAGTCAATTGGTCTAAATTTTTTAAGTAACCTTATCATTTGATCAGTCCTTTCTTTTTTTATCAAAGGTATTATATTACTCTTTTTTTTAAAATACAAGAAAAATATTACACAATTGTGAAATATTGTTTGACAATTTGCATTTATTTGTTTAAAATAATACTAAATTAGGTGATTTGTATGAATAAAGACGAAAAAATAAAAGAGCTTATTGATATTCTTTTAAAGCTTAAGCCCTCCTTTAAAAAAAATATTGGCAAAAACCGTGTGGCTGAGGCCTTAAAATCCGGAATAAAACTCGCGACTAATCAACAATTATGTATGAATATCATTCATGATAATAATGGTATTTCTATGTCTTCTTTAGCTAATAGAATGGGTGTTTCTAATCAACAAAATACACGTATTGTTAGTGATCTTGAAGAATATAATTTTGTTAAAAGAGAAAGAGATCCTAATAATAAAAGAATTATTTTAGCATATGAAACCGAAGCGGGAAGAAAATACTATCACGACTTATTTGAGGCGATGAATAAGGCTTTTAAAGAAATGTTTTTAGAACTTGATGATGATATTTTAGATGAACTACTTTATCATTTTAAAGCGATATTTAAGCTTATAGGACAAATAGGATAGACACTATCCTATTTTTTTCATATTATAAGCTAGGTGATATCATCCTAAGCTTTAATAAACAACTTGCTAATGGTGTGGGTCTAGGACTTATATCACAATTTTTTGCGGATATAATCTTTACTATCGCAACCGATAATATTATAACATCTGATATTATCATTTCTGATATAGCACTTTACTATGGTGCAGCAAGTGCGGGACTTATAGCCGCTTTTTTATCACCTAAGCTAGATAAGCTTAGCTTAATAACTATAAGTGCTATAACATTTGCATATGTTAATAATTTAATATCTTCTCTAAATAATGATGATTATATTATTATTAATACTGAAAATCTAGTGTTTGATATTATTCTAACATACATTGTAACACTTGAGCTTGATAGAACAGCACTCAATGATTATTATAATCACTATTATCAAAAAAAATACCATTTTAATCCTAGTTTTGATACTAATAAATCATCTCTAAACTTTCTTTTTATTTTAACAATATCCAATTTAATTGGCTTTTATGATTTAAAAAAGTCCTAAAAAATTAATTCTAGGACTATATCTATATTATAAATGAAGTTTTCTTTCTTTTATTTCTTGGGTACGGCCTTGATTCCAAAATTGTGTACCGATATAACCACATGTACGTCTTGCAACATTCATTTTTCTTTGATCACGATTCTTACAATTTGGGCACTCCCATACAAGCTTATTATTCTTATCTGTTACAATTTGAATTTCACCTGTATAGCCACATACCTGGCAATAATCTGATTTAGTATTAAGTTCAGCATACATGATATTATCATAAATATAACGCATTATAGACAATACGGCAGGTATATTATTTTGCATATTAGGAACTTCAACATAAGAAATGGCTCCACCGGTTGATAAAGACTGAAATTTACTTTCTTGATGAAGCTTAGAAAAAGCATCAATATCCTCTGTAACATGAATATGATAACTATTAGTAATATAGTTCTTATCTGTTACACCAGGAATTATACCAAAACGCTTTTGTAAGGCTTTTGCAAACTTATAGGTGGTACTTTCAAGTGGTGTACCATAGGTTGAATAGCCAAGATTTTCAGCTTTTTTCCACTTCTCACACTTATCATTCATATACTGCATAATCTTTAATCCAAGCTCTTCGCCTTCTGGTTCAGTTAACTTATGACCATTAAGCTTAAATACGGTTTCCCAAAGACCAGCATAACCTAAAGAAATAGTTGAATAGCCACCATATAATAGTTTGTCAATTGTCTCACCTGGCTCTAATCTTGCAAGAGCACCATGTTGCCACAAAATAGGTGCTACATCTGAAGGCGTCCCTTTAAGTCTTTCATGACGACATCTTAAGGCCTTATGGCATAATTCTAATCTTTCGTCTAAAATTTGCCAAAATTCAGCCATATCACGGGCTTGGCAAGCACAGTCAACAAGATTTATTGTAACAACACCTTGATTAAATCTACCATAGAATTTAGGATTTCCATTTTCATCCTTCCAAACGGAAAGAACACTTCTACAGCCCATGGTTGGGAAGCAATTACCTTCCTTAAGATTTTTCATTACCTTCTCAGAAATATAATCTGGAACCATTCTCTTTGCTGTACATTTAGCAGCTAATTCTGTTAGATAATAATACTTAGAATCTTCTTTAATATTATCCTCTTCAAGAACATAGATAATTTTAGGAAATGCTGGTGTAATCCATACTCCTTGCTCATTTCTAATACCTTGAGTTCTTTGAATTAATGTCTCTTCAATAATCAAAGCTAAATCTTCACGTTCACGCTCATTTTTAGCTTCATTTAAATATAAAAATTCTGTAATAAATGGAGCTTGTCCATTTGTAGTCATTAATGTTACAACCTGATATTGAATAGTTTGAATACCCTTTGTAATTTCTTTTCTTAGACGATTTTCAACAATTTCATTTAGTTTAGAATTGTTTTCATTTATACCAAGCTCTTTAAACTCATTTATAACCTCTTTTTTTATTTTTTGACGAGAAATATCAACAAAAGGAGCTAAATGGGCAAGAGATATTGACTGGCCACCATATTGGCTAGATGCTACTTGAGCAATTATCTGGGTTGCAATATTACAAGCCGTTGAAAAAGAATGAGGCTTTTCAATCATTGTACCAGATATAACTGTACCATTTTGTAACATATCCTCAAGATTAACTAAATCACAGTTATGCATATGCTGTGCATAATAATCACTGTCATGAAAGTGAATTATACCCTCTTCATGAGCTTTTATTACATCCTCAGGTAGTAAAAAACGCTTTGTAATATCCTTAGAAACCTCACCTGCCATATAGTCTCTTTGAACGCTATTTACAGTTGGATTTTTATTTGAATTTTCTTGCTTAACCTCTTCATTTTCCCCCTCAATTAAGGTAAGAATATGATCATCTGTTGTATTAGACTTACGAATAAGTTCATGCTTATAGCGATAGGTAATATATGATTTAGCAACCTTATAGGCACCCTCACGCATGATTTCTTCTTCAACATAATCCTGAATTTCTTCAACACTAACGGCACGTCCTAAATAATTACACTTAGCCATTACATTTTCAACTATTTTATTAATTTTACCTTCCGAAAGCTTTTCATCCATATCCTCTATGGATTCATTAGCTTTTAAAATAGCTTGATAAATTTTGTTCTCATTGAAGGAAACCTCTTTACCACTTCTTTTAATAACATTCATAATTCATACCTCCTCAATTAATTATATTACTTGAATTAACTATTGGTAGTATAGTATAATTAGTCGAAAGGAGACGTTGTTTTTCCAACGTAATTTTAAAATTTTATGGATAATTTATCACTTGCTAAAAAATCAATTTTCTTTAAAAAATTAAGTCCTCTCGATTTCAATGCTATTTTAAGATGTTTAAATATTAGAATTAAAGCCTTCAAGTCTAATGAAATTATTGAATATGAAGGAAATCCTGCTAAAAATGCTTACCTAGTTCTTTCGGGAAACCTTAGAACAGCCTTTTTTGATGTTAATGGTACAGCTATTCCTATCAAAGATTATTCCCATGATATGTTTTTTGGGCTTGAATATATTGATCCTAATATTTCATTCTATCAAGAAGAGCTTTATGCTACAGAAGATTCTATAGTACTTATTGCTGATTTAAATAAGCTGTTCACTCCTTGTGAAAATAGATGTCCCCGTCATCAAGCAATTATAAAAGAATGCATAATGGAATTAGCAAGAACAAGTAATAGTTCAAAAAAACGGATTAGTGAACTTGGTCAACAAAAAACAAAGGATAAGATTTTAAAATATTTAAGCAATACTATTTCTTTTTTGCATAATCCAACTAAAATTCCTTATAACAGACAAGAACTTGCGGATTATTTAGGTCTTGAAAGGAGTGCACTTTCAAAAGCTTTATCAGACTTAAAAAAGGATGGCTATATTGATTATAATAAATCAACATTTACTCGTTTAAAATAAATATAAAACTATATAATTATTATACGTTTTCGAATTTTATATAAAATATATAACATGCCAAAACGTGCAATTTATAGTTTTTTAAAACTCCTTCTATGTGCAATTTATCTTGTTTTTTTGATAGCATTTCATAATCATACTAAAATATTAATTGTAAGGAGATTTTATCTATGGAACGAATTGCATTACAAAAATTAATAAATTGGAAAATTGATAAAAGAAAAAAAGCCCTTAACTATTTGTAATGCTAGACAAGTGGGGAAAGTTATCTAGTAGAGGAACTTTTTTTGCAAAGAGATATTATAAAAACAACTATATATGTTGATTGTAAAAAAGGAAGAGGTACACTTAATTCTTTAGAAAAATTTGCAAATCAAAGCAAATTTGAATTTGCAATTAAAATATCTAAAAACAATTATGGCTATAACGCTGAACAAAAACTATTAAATATTCATTTTATTTTGTACCATTTTTAGCAATTGGTGTTTTAAAAATATAGTAATGTTAGAAAAAACTCCCAGACGAATCTGGAAGTTTTTTTACTTTATATCTTTAAATACTTTTGCAAGATTTTCTGGTGTAAATCCAAAATATTCATGAATATGCTTTATTGGGGCAGAAACACCAAAACGGTCAATTCCAAACACGTTTGAAGCATACTTATACCATGGCATTGAAGCACCCATTTCAATTGCCAAACGTTTTTTGACATTAGATGGCAAAACACTTTCTTTATATTCAGCTGGTTGCATGTCAAACAAAAACATTGAAGGCATTGATACTACTCTTACATTAATATTATATTTTTGAAGTTCAGCTGCTGTATCTAAAGCAATTGCAAGTTCAGAACCACATGAAATTAAAATGCCATCAAGCTCAACATTAGGATCATACACAACATATGCACCCTTCTTTACAAGTTCTTCATCTGTTCTTTTTAAAACAGGAAGACCTTGACGTGATGTTGTAATAATAGTTGGTGTAGTTTTAGATTCAAACGCAATACTACATGCACCAATCGCTTCATGAGCATCTGCAGGACGAATAACATTTAAGTTGGGAATAGATCTAAACATTGCAAAATGTTCAATTGGCTGATGGGTAGGACCATCCTCCCCAACACATACAGAGTCATGTGAGAAAATAAAGATTGAAGGAATTCCCATAATAGCAGCTTGACGAATAGCAGGCTTCATATAATCAGAAAATACAAAGAAGCCGGCACAAAATCCTCTTAGACCACCATGAAGATTTATACCATTAATCATCGCACCCATTGCATGCTCACGAACACCAAACTTAATATTTCTTCCTACTCTATTTGACGCTTCATAATCACCATTAGCACCATGAACAAAGGTAGATGGCGTTAAATCAGCAGAACCTCCTACAATATTAGGAAGATCTATACTATAAAAATCAATTAGCTTACCAACAATTTTTCTAGTTGATTCAATTTGACCAACCTCCCAAGTAGGATGCTTAGCCTTATTTATTTCGTAACTATTATAATTAAACTTTTCATATTCAGCACATAATTCAGGATAATCATGAGCATATCCATCAAATAAATGTGACCATTTAACTTCTGCAATAACTCCTCTTTCCTTTACACTATGTAAAAAGAAATCATATACACTCTTGTCAACAACAAAAGGTTCATTATGATAATCAAGTGCATCTCTTAATAGCTTCGCATTTTCCTCACCAATAGGTGCACCATGAACAGCATTTGTACCCTCATTTGGAGCACCAAAGCCAATCTTAGTCTTTATTTCAATAATAACTGGGCCTTCGGTTTTATTTGCGAGTTCAATAGCGCTAGCAATCTCTTCTACATCATTTCCATCAGCTACAAAGAAATATTTCCAGCCCATAGCCTCAGTCTTTTGCTTAACATTTTCTGTATTGTCAAGGGCAACAGGACCATCAAGCTGAATATCATTAGAATCATATAAAAGAACTAAATTATCAAGCTTAAGATGACCAGCAAGAGACATTGCCTCCTGGGCAATACCCTCCTGAAGGTCTCCATCACCACAAAGAACATATGTTTTATGATTACAAATAGGATAGCTTGTTTTATCAAAACGCTCAGACATAAAGTTTTGAGCAAATGCCATACCACATGCTGTTGCAATACCTTGACCAAGAGGCCCAGTTGTCATTTCCACACCAGGAGTATGACGATACTCAGGATGTCCAGGAGTTAGGCTTCCAAGCTGACGGAAGCTTTTTAAATCCTCCATTGAAATTGCATATCCGCATAAATGGTATAATGCATAAAGCAATGCACTACCATGTCCTGCAGATAGGATAAAGCGATCACGATTCCACCATTCCGGATTTTCAGGGTCGATATTAATAAATCTTGTAAAAAGTGTATACAAAATTGGTGCTGCACCAAGGACAATACCAGGGTGACCACTTTTCGCCTTGTTTATCATATCAACACCTAAAACTCTTAAAGCATTAATATTTTTCGTATCTATCTTATTTGTTGCCATATTTAACCTACCTAATTTTTTTACTATTCCAAACTTTATAATTTTCTATATTTTAATTTTTATTCATTTTTAGAAGTTTCATTAGATGCTTCTTCAGTCGTTTCTACTACTTCATTTTCTTTCACTTCAGCTTCTTCATTATTATTTGATTCTTCTTTTTCAGCTTCTGTTGTTTCTTCAGTTTCTTTTAATTCATTTACATTTTCTTCATTTGCTGAAGCTTCAGCCTCTTCCTTAGCACTTAAAGTGTCATAATAAGCATCAATATAATTTCTTTGACGTTCAAGTAAATCATTAAAATGAGCTTCTCCTAGATTTTTCTTTATAACTGCAAGAGCATTTTGATTAGCAATATTAATCTTATTAGTAGTTAATTTTCTTAAAATTAAAATAACTAGCACATAAAAAATTGCAAGGCCAAGAGTTAAATAAGTACCAAGCTTACCTGGCATCTTATTTGAAAGTGCCATAAGCACAACAAAGATTACAATAATTACGGCAGTTGCAGGAAGAACAATTTTCTTTGAGAATGTTGAAGAAATCTTTTCACATTCATCCCAAAACTTTAGCCAAGTATCATTTACTTTGTCACTATAAAGCTCACGTAATTCATCATAATAACCCTTTTCAATCGCAAGCTTATAATTTGTGCCATCTACACAAGACCATACCGCAAACTTTCCTTTGTTTACAAATTCGTTTAAAACATCAGGATAGTCATCTAAAATATAAATTTTTACCTCATGACCATCTAAATTTTGAACCTCAACTGGTTCTCCGTTTAAAACTTCAAAAACGCGTTCATTTAATTTCATGTAATATACCTATTATTCCTTTCTTTAGTATTTACAATTACAATTATATCATTTTTAATAAATATGTAAAAAACTTTTTTAAAATATTTTAGTAGATTTAAAAAAGAGCTAAATTAATAGCTCCTAATTTAAAAGAATATTCTAAAGAAATTACCAATAAGATTATTTTGATACAAAAACTTAGTTAGCCTCCATTTATCTGATTGAAGCTGAAAATCATTAATAATCCACTGCTGGACCCCATTCAAGCCACTTGATTGCATTATGAATGTTAATACAAACAATAAAAGACATACACCCAAATAGGTTAAAATTAAATAAAATAGCACACCTAAAATTCCATCTAAAAAGCGAATAATCTTTGATTGTCGACACGCTGCTACAAGTAATTTCAATAAAAAGCATAAAACACTTACGCCAATAAAAAGAATAAAGAATGAAATTACAACACAAACAAACGTTGCACATGCCTTACCAAGTGAATAATAGGCATTATTAACATCAAGATTAATATCAATATTGTTAGTAATAAATGATGGTAACCCTATTTTATCTAAAAGATCCTTCGTTGAGGTAACATCCGGATTCTTAGCCATAATATTAGCCTTAAACTTTTCCGTTAGTGTATCTCCCCATATTTTGTAGGTAAATCCCTCTGATAATCTTTTACAAAATAGTAATGAAAACACAAAACCACATAATGAATTAGCAAGACTAATAAATTTAGTTAAAAATCCTTTTGTATATCCAATTACAACAAATACAATAACAGCTAAAACAAGAATAATATCAACAATTGAAAAATAATCATAATATGACAAAAACATACATTACACCTCCACTTTTTCTTACTACATTAAGAATTTTACCATAATTTTAACTTTTTAACCATAAATAAGATGCTTTTTTGTAGAAAAATTTGAATATAAGCCTTATAATTAATTATAGGATGTGATAAAAAATGAATTTAATTAATGATTTTCAAGAAATTTTAAAAAATAATAATATAAAAGCTTATATTATTCCCACCTCAGATTATCATCAAAGTGAATATGTAAGTAGCTTCTTTAAAGCCCGAGCTTATCTTTCTGGCTTTACCGGATCAGCCGGAACCTTGATTATAACCACCTCTGATGCTCGCTTATGGACCGATGGAAGATATTTTATTCAAGCTGCAAATGAGCTTGAAGGCAGTGGAATAAGTCTAATGAAAATGGGGACGCCTGGTACACCAACTATTTTAGAATATTTAAATTCAATTATTGGACCAAATGATACCTTAGCCTTTGATGGTAGACTTATAAATACGGCTGATTATTTATGTTACAAAGAAAACATTAAAGGTAGTATTAAAATTGACCTTGATCTTATAAATGAAATTTGGACTGATAGGCCTTCACTTCCTCATGAAATGCTTTATGAGCTTGAGCAAATTTTTGCAGGAGAAACATACCAATCAAAGCTTGGAAAAATAATTGATAGTCTTCATAAAAATGGACTTGATTCATTATGTCTTACATCACTTGAAGATCAAGCTTGGTTATACAATTTAAGAGGAAATGATGTTGCATATACCCCTGTATTTTTAGCCTTTACATTTATTATAGACTCTGATGTTCATCTTTTCATTGATAATAAAAAAATCAATGAAAATGTTCACCATCTTTTAAATCACTATGGCGTAAAGCTTCACGATTATGATGATGTATATAGCTATGCTAAAAATCTAAACGGTAAAAATATATTAATTGATAAAAATAAAGTTAATGCTCTCCTTTATACCCTTCTTACAAGTCATAACAATCTAGTCTTTAAAGAAAATCCAACGCTTCTTCTTAAAGCTATAAAAAATGAAGTTGAAATTAAAAATACAAAATTTGCTCATGTACTAGATGGCGTAGCTGTTACAAAATTTATGAAATGGGTCAAAGAGGTTGTATTAAATAAAGAGATTACAGAGCATGATGCAGAAGCGTATTTAGAAGAATTAAGACGCAGCCGTCGTGAGCTAATTGATTTATCATTCAGCACTATCTGTGCTTATAAAGAAAATGCAGCGATGATGCATTATAATGCCCTTAATGGCAAAAATACTACCCTAAAGGATGAAGGAATGATTCTAGTTGATAGTGGCGGTCATTATCTTTATGGTACAACTGATATTACTAGAACCATTAGCCTTGGACACCCAACAAAGGAAGAAAAGCTTTATTTTACAACTGTATTAAAATCTGTTATCGATTTAGCTGATACCGTTTTTTTAAAGGGCTGTAATGGCCAAAATCTTGATATAAAGGCTCGTGCTCCTATTTGGAAGATGCTAATTGACTACAAATGTGGTACAGGTCATGGTGTTGGACATATTCTTTCGGTTCACGAAGCTCCTAATGGATTTCGTTGGCAGATAGTTAAAGAAAGAAATGATAGTGCACCTTTACTACCAGGTATGATTACAACTGATGAACCAGGAATATATCTTGAGGGTAAGCTTGGTATTCGTACCGAAAATGAGCTACTATGTAAAGAAGTTGAAACAAATGAATGGGGTACATTCTATGGATTTGAAACAATAACCTATGCGCCTATTGATTTAGACTTGATTGATGCAAACTTGCTTACACAAGATGAAAAGCATTGGTTAAATGACTATCATAAGATGGTATTTGAAAACCTAAGCCCTTATCTTGATGATAATACCAAAAAATGGCTTAAAAAATATACAAAAGCCATTTAATTAATGGTGAAAAGTATATGCTGAAATTTCAAAAAAATACTCCCTTTGGAAAAAGATTTAATCACATTTCAGAATATTTAAGCAGTCATATTTTTGAATTATTAGGATTTAATACGCATAAAACCTTTTTAGGAAATTATAGAGGTAATGAGGTTGTTGTATGTAAGAATTTTATTACTGAAGGAACACAATTTGTTCCTTTTAATGATGTTGGTGAATCTTCTATTGAGGTTAATAAAGAATTATACCAATATAACTATAAAGATATTATAGAGATTCTTGGAAGAAATAAAAAATTAACCAATGTTCAAGAGACAGTTTCCATTTTTTTTGAAATGTATATTGTAGATGCCTTACTTGGAAATTTTGATCGTCATGGGGCCAATTGGGGATTTTTAAAAAAGAACAATAAATATAGCCTTGCACCTATTTTTGATAATGGTTCTTCCTTATTTCCTCAAATGATTGATGAAAATGAAATGAAGCTAATCATTTCAAATGAAGATGAAATAAATAAAAGAGTATATACATTTCCAACCTCTCAAATAAAGTTACATAATAAAAAATATTCCTACTTTGAAGTTATATCATCATTAGAATTTTTAGAATGTAACAAAGCCTTAATTAAAATTTATAATCGCATTAATCTAAAAAATATATTTGCATTAATTAATGATATTAATATTTCAGATATTCAGAATTTTATAAAACAATGATATGCGCAAGATATGACAAGATTTTAAAATATTCCTATAATAAACTAATGGAGAAAAATTATGAATAGCATTACAACTAGTGGACTAATATGCATAAAAGATAATCTTAATATTGAATATGTTTTATGTAAACTTGACTACATTTTTAATGATGATGACACATTTAAATATATCTTCACTCCCTATTATGACGTTATTGATTTATTAAATAGTGATATATTTCAAGGACTTCCAGGATTAGAGCTCGATTTTTAAAAAAAAGAATATATTAGAGAAAATATCCAACCTGTATTTATTTCTGAAAGAGTACCTTCAAATACTCGTGAAGATTACTATGATATATTAGCCTCTTTAAAAATGGATTATATGAATCCAATTGAATACCTAAATAAAAACAAAGGAATCATATTCAGGTGATAATTTATATGTAATTTCCTATACTGAAAGAGAAACAGTTAATTTAAACAATATCATAGAAAAATGTAACTCACTTGGAATAATCAAAATAATTCTTAATAATCTTGCAAAAGGAAATAAATTAATCCTAAATAATACTGAAATTAATAATTCTAAAACTTTTGAAGTCTTAAAATTTATCTATCAACAGCAGCTTAACGAACAAATTATTAAACAAAAAAAAGGAATTGAAAAAGCTAAAAGCGATAAAATATATAAAGGCAGAAAAGCAATTAAGATTGATATGCTAACATTTTACGAACAAATTGATTTGGTAAAAAAAGGGATAATCACAAATGATGATGCTATTAAAAATTTAAAAATTAGCAAGTCAACCTATTATCGCCTAAAAAATAAAGTCTCAAAAACAAGATGATACTCTATTGACACTAATTACACATTAAAAAAGCTATTAGAAATACAGATATGTATGAATCTAATAGCTTATTTTTTATAATTTATTATAATATTCGTCTAAAACAGGCTCGCACCATTCATTGCTTGTATTTTCTCCTGGAATTTCCATCGCAAGATGTGAAAACCAGCAATTCTTCTTCGCTCCATGCAATGCTTTACATTTGCCCGAATCACGACTACATCGCCCTCATTTAAGCTTTGTGGTTCACGACCTTCTTCTTGATACCAACCACTACCAGAAATACAAATAAGAAGTTGTCCGCCACCCTTAGTAGCGTGATGAATATGCCAATTATTACGGCAGCCTGGTTCAAATGTTACATTTGTAATATGAACATTGTCCGTAGGTTTAGTTAAAGGATTTAAATAAGAATTACCAATAAAATATTGCTTGTAAGCCTCATTAAAGCTACCAAGTCCAAACATACCACCATGGGATCCACCATCCTTGTAAACCTCACGAGCCATCTTTAAAGCAGCCCACGCATTAGGCCAACCTGCATAAAAGCCAAGCTGTGTTAGCATTGATGCCATCTCTTCCTTTGTAACACCATTCTTTTTAGCAGTCGTAATGTGATATTTTAAAGAATCATCAACAATGCCCTTACCAACTAAACAAGAAATAGTAATCATTGAACGATTATGTAAGCTAATATTGGGATTATTCCATACCTCACCAAATAAAACATCATCGTTATATCTTGCGAAATCATCCGCAAATCCTGTTAAAGCATCACGTCCAGCTGTTTGCTTAACCATAATATCACCTCAAGAATAGAATACACCATAAAGCTCACTTTAGTTCAATACTAAATTTTACAATATTTATATTCGGTGAGTTAAATAACCTTATTCTAAAATCCTTACCACCAAGACCTGCACTTACAAACATACCCTTATCATCTACATAGTACTTTCCTTTGGTATATTTAGGAAATAGGCCTTGACCTGGTGAATAAAGTCCACGTCCCATAAACCTAAACTGGCCACCATGGGCATGTCCTGAAAATATATATTTACCATTATATTTCTTTATTCCTTCAGGATTATGGGCTAAGACAATATCTGCATAAGAGGCATTTATTTTAGAAAAATCTTGTTTTATAATCGGCTTTTCACCTTTTATTTTTATTCCTTTAAAATCAACTACCTCATTATCTAATACTCTAACGCCAAGTAAAGCTAAAGATGCTAAGTAAGATGAAAGCTTTCTGTCAAGTCTAAGCTCATGATTCCCTAAAACATAAAAGCTTGGATAATCCTTTAAAGCCTCAATTAAGCTTAAAGATATTTTTAAATCATCCTTAATTCCATCAACCATATCACCGGTATAAAATATAACATCGGGTTTATATTTTTCAATCATTTTAACTATAAGGCCTACATTAAGCTTTCTTGAATGAAGATCTGATATTTGACAAATCGTTAAATTAAAGCTAGATTTTTGTTCAAAGTATTTAAATTCAATATGATAATTATCATAAATTAGGTATGCAATTAAAACTAATAAAATACTACCAAAAATAGCCCAAATCAAGCTAAAAGATACTCCTTCAAAATCTTTTTAACCTCTTCAAAGCTTAAAGCCTGATTAGCCTTATTTTTTATTTGAGCACTACCCTGCATTCCCTTTAAATACCATCCAACATGACTTCTCATTTCAAGTAAAGCCAATCTTTCCCCCTTTAATTTTAAAAGTCTTTCATATTGGTCTACAATCATATTATAAATTTCTTCTTTTGATGGTCTTTTGAATTCTTTACCTGCAAAATAAGCATTAATTTCTTTAAATATCCAAGGATTACCTAAGGCACCTCTTCCAATCATAATTGCCTTACAACCAGTATATTCTAGCATATGTAAAGCCGAAGGACCATCAACAATATCACCATTTCCTACAACCGGAATATTAACCGCCTCTACTACATCCTTAATCACATCAAGATTAGCATGACCACTATACATTTGAGCTCTAGTCCTACCATGAACAGCAATGGCACAAGCACCTGCTTTTTCAATCATTTTAGCATTTTCTACCGCATTAATATTATTTTCATCCCAACCGATTCTAATTTTAACAGTTACGGGAAGTGGAGTAGCTTCAACAACAGCCTTTGTTATTTCATAAACCTTATTAGGATCCCTTAATAAGGAAGAGCCTGCACCTGCTCTTTTAGCAACCTTATTAACAGGACAGCCCATATTAATATCAATGATATCCGCATCAGTATTTTCATAAATCCATTTAGCTGCGTATACAAGAGTCTCTTTATCCGCACCAAAAATTTGCATTGAAAGAGGATGCTCATTTTGGCTTACTCCTGTCATTTTTATCGTTTTAGCATTATGAAATGAAAGAGCCTTATCACTAATCATTTCACATACTACAAGACCGGCTCCCATTTCCTTGCATATACTTCTAAATGCCTCATTTGTAATACCAGCCATTGGTGCTAAAACTAACTGATTTTCAATTTCAACATTACCTATTTTCCACTTCATTCAACATCACCCTTAACATATCCTTAATATATTCAATTGGAAGTCCAATTATATTATCCAGTGAACCACTATATCCTTCAATCAAGCTTCTTCCTTCACCCTGAATAGCATATGAGCCTGCCTTATCATAAGGCTCATCCGTTTTAAGATAATCATCAATCATTTCTTTTGTTAGCTTTTTAAATGTAACATAGGATTTAACATACATTGTCATATTAAGCTTTTTTGAAATAATTGATACACCCGATACTACCTCATGTGTCATCCCACTAAATGTAGCTAAGGTATTATATGCATCTTTCCTGTCTTTAGGCTTTCCATAAATTTTTCCATCTAGACAAACAATTGTATCAGTTGATAAAACCACGTCATTTGGAAAAAGAGAAGCAACAGCCTCACCTTTTTTTCTTGCAACATTCATAACATTTTGATATGGTGATAAATTCGCGTCCATTGTCTCATCTGTATTTTTTGATACAATTTCAAATGTAAACCCTTCTCTTTGAAGAATTTCTTTTCTTCTTGGCGATTTACTTGCTAAAATAAGTTTCATTCTATTACGACCCTTCTTGTCTTAAGAATTTTAACACAATTAAATACTTTTCTCAATATATATGATTTTATATGACATTTTATGAAAAAAACTTATTCTAAAATATAGCATGGTGATATTTGTGTATAAATATTTTAAATACATTATTGTGGCATTAATACCTTTAATCTCTTTTTACTTTCCAAACAAATATTTGTTTTTATATTTAAGTCTTACTTACCTTTTTTTAACTAATTTAAAGCCCTATTATACCTTTGGTCTTCTATTTATTTATTTTATAAAGCCCGAAGCTTTTATACCTTCTTTATGCTTAATATTACTTCTTCAAGTAATCTATCTTTTTAAAAAGAAATATATTTCCCTTTTATATAGTCTTATTCTTTTTATTATATTTAATGCCTATATAATAAAAGAGGCTAAAACAATTTTACTTATTAGTAGTATTCTTATCTTATTTACCTTAGGCCTTTATTTTTATTTTAAAACTAATATGGCTTTAGATTTTTATTTAAATAAGCTTCTTATTACTTTTTTATCCTCTATTTATCTTTATTTTTCTTCTAATGCTCATTTAGGCTATGCTTTTTTGATAATAAGCTACCAAAATAAACGAGATCTAACTATGTTATTTTTTGTTGTTACAGGAGCAATTTTTAATAATTACACCAAAATACCATTTTATCTTTTCTTTTTAGCACTAGCTCTTAAAAGCTTCTCACTAAATATAATTTTCACTTTAATTTCTATTTACTTATTTAAAACTCAATACTTATATTACATCCCAATTGCTCTTAATTTTTTGCTTTATAATCAAAATGATAAGCCCATTTATTTATCCTCTGTTATTAATAATGTTAATAAATACCTTAAATTAATTGAAAATAAGAGTAATAATATGGATTCCTATGATACAATTGATGAAAGAATTAAAGCATTGTTAAAATCATATTGTCTTAATTGTCCCATGAAAGAAAAATGCTTTTCTAAACGCCGAATTGACATGTATCATTTTCTTATGTATGAAGTAACAAGTAATATGAAGCATTCTAAGGAAATTGATTATTTTATTTATAATTGCGAATATAAAAAAATGATGGACGAAGCTCCTAAAATAAACTTTAATTTAAATTCAAGCTATAACACCATAAAAGATACTATAAATATTTTAATATCTGAAAACACTTTAAAAAATGATTTAATAGCTAAGCTTAAAAACTATTCTTTGTCTAGCATTAACTATATAAATGATAGTCAAATGACTTTGTCATTTAATGAATATATTTTACCATTAAAGCTTGAAAGAATTCTAAAAAATAAAAATTTAAATGTCAGCTATACAGGTAATAACACCTATGAAATAGCCTATAAGAGCAAGTGTAAAATCAAAGCTGAATCAATTATCTTATCAAAGGGTGGTGGCTATATTGCCGGAGACAATTGTCTAATTAAAAAAACCAGTACAAAGCTTTATGCCGCCTTAAGTGATGGTATGGGTTCAGGTCTTAAAGCATATGAAGCATCAAAGGCATTACTGAAAAGACTTGAAGGATTAATAAATCTTCCTTATGATGATGAAAAGATAATTAGACTTTTAACTGAGCTTAGCCATATTTCCCTTTTTACATCTTCATATGCAACACTTGATTTTTTTAGTGCCAATTTAGCAACAAAAAAAGGAAAGTTATTTAAAATTGCATCTTCAACTTCTCTTCTTATTCGTAATAATCAAATAAAAGAATTTAATACCAAAACTCTTCCAATTGATTTTGATGGTATTCTTGATTTATATGAAATCGACCTTGAAAAAAATGATATAATTTTATTAATGTCTGATGGAGTCTTTGATTTTTCAAACATTAAAGCTCTATATTCATATATTTTAAGCATTTCCTATCTTGAGCCTGATAAGCTTGTTTATAATATTGCCAAATATATTTTTAATGAATCAAATAAAAAGCTTCATGATGATACATCTATTCTTGCAATAAAGGTATATTAATACTATTTTAAAAATTTATGAATAATTCTATCCTTTCCTTTAGAATAAGGACTATACCTCATAGGAAGATCAATCCATAGCTTCTTATCAATGATACTTTTAGTGTGTGAAAATGTATAAAAGCCTGCTTTACCATGATATGAACCAAGCCCAGATTCCTTAAAACCACCAAACCCTAAATACGATGATGATAAATGAATAAGCGTATCATTTATACAACCACCACCAAAACCAATTTGTCTTATAAGATAATTAATTAATTTTTTATTCCTTGCAAATATATAACAAGCAAGTGGTACATCATGACTATTAACATAATCAATAACTTCACTAATATCATCATAAATAATTACTGGTAATATAGGACCAAATATTTCCTCTTGCATCACCTTATCACTATATGAAACATTATCTAAAATAGTTGGTTCTATTTTTAATAATTCTTCATTATAGCCTTCCCCATATATTATTTTTGTTCATCAAGCAAAGAAATAACTCTCCTAAAATGCTCATAATCAATTATTTTTCCATAGTTTGGTGATGCTAAATAATTAGAACCATACTGCCTAATAATTTCTTTTTTTAAAGCTTCAATTAACTTATCATGTACTTCTCTTTTAACTAAAATATAATCAGGTGCTACACAGGCTTGCCCTACATTTAATAGCTTGCCAAAGATAATTCTTTTAGCCTCAATTTTAGCACTTCACTCGTGGCCTCATAAACAATACTTCCTACCTTTTTACTTCCTGTAAAAAAGATATAATCAAATTGTGCGTGAATTAATGTTTGATTTTCAATAATACCACCAAAAATAACCGTAGCGTATTTAGGCTCAAAAGCATCTTCAATAATTTCTTTTAGAATCTCATTTGTATAAGGTGAATATTCACTTGTCTTAATGATTATTGTATTTCCTGCAGCTATCGCCTCTACTAAAGGATCTACACTTAATAAAAAAGGATAATTCCATGGTGACATTACTAAAACCGTACCATAAAGCTCTGCTATTGTAAAAAGCTTACTGCCCTAAATTGAGCAAGAGGACTTCTTTTTTTACGTGGCTTTGTCCATTTTTTAATATGCTTAAGCATGTAGCTTATTTCACTTAAAACTAAGCCAATTTCACACATACAAGCCTCACTTTTACTTTTACCTAAATCCTTATACAAAGCTCCCGCTATTTTATCTTCTTTTTGTTTAATTACATCATATAATTTCTTAAGATGAGTTATTCTAAAGCTAACATCTAATGTTTTTCCCGACCTAAAAAAATCTTTTTGTATCCCAACTATCTTTAAAATTTCCTTTTCAGTCATAATATCACAGTCCTTTTTTATTCATAACACATTTTAAAAGATAAATAAAATTTTTCTATTATTTAAGATATATGATATAATAAGTTGAAAAAATGGAAGTGATGAAAATGATAAATAAAGTTCAAAGCTTTATTAAAGAAAACAAATTAATCGAACCCCATGCTAAAATCGTGCTTGCTTTTTCATACGGAGTAGATTCTAGAGTTTTATTAGATATTTTAATTAAACTAGGCTATGAAGTAATTATAGCTCATGTAAATCATAAACACCGACTTCAATCAGAGCTTGAGGAAGATGAGGCTATTAGTTTAGCTAAAAGGCTTAATATTAATTATGAGGTAATGCATTTAGTTGAAGATCATAGTAAAAACTTTCACGCTGATGCTCATAATAAACGCTATGATTTTTTTATGCAGGTTGCCAAAAAATATAATGCTAACTATATTGCAACTGCTCATCACCTAAATGATAATGCTGAAACAATTCTTTTAAATTTAATTCGTGGTTCTAATTTATACGGCTATGGTGGTATAAATATCACTCAAAAAAGAAATAATATTACTATTGTAAGACCACTTATGTGTGTTACTAAAAAAGAAATTAAAGCTTATCAAGAAGTTAATAATTTAACCTATTATGAGGATTCATCAAATAGTGAGGATGAATTTAGGAGAAATAGAATTAGACACCATATTCTTCCTCTTCTTGAAAATGAAAATCCTAATATCTTAAAGGAGTTAAATAATTATTCAAAAATGATGCATGAGGCTTTTTCTTTTATCAGAAATATGTCTATCACATATTTAAATGAGCATAATAATATCATTGATGTAGAAAGCTTCAAAATACTTGACAACGCTCTAAAAAAGGATATTATATCCCTTATTCTTGAAAAAAAAGAAATTGAAAGAAGCTATAATTTAATAAATTTAATTCTTAATAATATTATGGATAAAGCCCCTCAAAATGAAATCACTTTACATGATGGATTTATATTTAAAAAGCGTTATAACAAGGCGTTTATTGACGTCAAAAATGAAAAAGTAGAAAATTACCATAAATTGTATGAAAATAATGTGATTTACATTCAAAATTTACGTTTTTATTTCACAAAAAACTTACCCAATTCAAGTGCAAATTATCTAAAATTATGCTATAATGAGTTAGTATTTCCGCTTGTTTTACGAAATAGACGTGATGGAGATACAATTGAAATGACCTATGGTCACAAAAAAATTAAAAAACTCTTTATGGATTTACATCTTACTAAGGAAGAAAGAGATAACGCTTTAATCCTTGAAAACAATGGTGAAATTCTTTGGGTTGTTAATTTAGCAAAATCCAAAAGACTAACAGAAATGAAGTCTTCTGGTGATATTTATTTAGTATATGAGGTGATATGATGGAAAATGATATTTTAAAAGTTATTGTATCTGCCAAGGAGATTGATGCTATTTGTGAGCGTCTTGGCAAAGAGATAACAAAAGATTATGACGGAAAATATCCTATTGTAATCGGTCTATTAAAGGGTTGCCAGCCTTTTATGTCTGATTTAATCAAGTATATTAATACTTATATTTCTGTTGATTACATGTCTGTATCAAGCTATGACGGAATGTCTTCTACTGGTTCTATTACAATCAAAAAGGATATTGAAACTGATGTAAGAGGACGTGATGTAGTTGTCGTTGATGATATTATCGATACTGGTGTTACTCTTTTAAACATTATTAATCTTTTTAAAGAAAAAAAAGTAAGATCAATTAAAACAGTCTGCTTACTTGATAAGCCCGAAGGTCGTAAGGTAGATCTTAATGCTGACTATGTTGGTATGATTGTACCAAAAGAATTTGTTGTAGGCTATGGGCTTGATTATAATGGCTTATATCGTAATCTTCCATACGTTGGTGTATTAAAAAGAGAAGTTTACGAAAAATAATTACAGGAGGTAACTATGGACAATAATCAAAATAATAACAATAATCAAAACCCACAAAGACCTGGGATGAAACGTAGAAGACCTGATTACCAGATTCTTATTGCAGTTATCATTATCTTTGCACTAGGCTTTCTTTTAATTAGAAATTTAACAGGCACTTCTTATCAGTATGTTGAATCAAATAAAATTGAATATATTTTAAAGTATTCAACTTATGATGATATCAAGCTTGGCGATGCAGTTGTAGTTGCATCTCCACTTCGTGATACTGATGGTTCTATTAAATCACCATTCACAAATAATGTAATTAATGAAAGTTCACCCCTTATTATAACTTATACTGATTTAACAGCTAAGCCTATTGGTGAATCAAATAGTGGTCATTTAACATTACGTGGAAAAATAACTGAAAAGAAAAGTGAAACAGATAAAGGTACTGCTTACTACTTTACTTGTAATATTACTCAAGGTCAATATGATGAGCTAGCGACTTTAGCACCAGTTGTTTTACAAAAGGCTTCTACAAGCTTCTGGTCAGTTCTAATTAATTTCTTACCACTTATTATTCTTGTAATCTTCTTCATCGTAATGATGAAAAGCGGTGGTGGAAATCGTCAAGCATTTGATTTTGGTAAAAATCGTGCAAAAATGGCTCGTGGTAAAACCGTTACATTTAATGATGTAGCGGGATGTGACGAGGAAAAGGAGGAACTTGTTGAAGTTGTAGACTTCCTTAAAAATCCTCGTAAATATGTTGAAATTGGTGCTCGTATCCCTAAGGGTGTCTTACTTTGTGGTTCTCCTGGTACAGGTAAAACCTTACTTGCAAAGGCTGTAGCAGGTGAAGCTGGTGTTCCATTCTTCTCTATTTCTGGTTCTGACTTCGTTGAAATGTTCGTTGGTGTTGGTGCTTCTCGTGTTCGTGACCTATTTAAGGATGCTAAAGAAAACGCTCCATGTATCATTTTCATTGATGAAATTGATGCTGTTGGTCGTCAACGTGGTGCTGGTATCGGTGGTGGTCACGATGAACGTGAACAAACTCTTAACCAATTACTGGTTGAAATGGACGGATTTACCGTTAATCAAGGAATCATTATTATGGCTGCAACAAATAGACCTGACGTACTAGACCCAGCTCTTCTTCGTCCAGGTCGTTTCGACCGTCAGATTACAATTTCTAATCCTGATGTTAATGGACGCACGGCTATTTTAAAGGTTCATGCAAGAAACAAGAAATTTGCTCCTGACGTTAAATTTGATGAAATTGCACACCGAATCCCCGGATTTAGTGGTGCAGATATTGAGAATCTATTAAATGAAGCAGCACTTTTAGCTGCAAGAGATAATCGTAAGGTTATCAATAAGTTTGATATTGATGAAGCTACTGACCGTGTAATGATGGGTCCTGCTAAAAAGAGCCGCGTTATTACTCCACGTGAAAAGAATGTTGTTGCTTATCATGAAGCTGGTCATGCTGTTATTGGCTTAAAGCTTGAAAAATCAAATGTAGTCCAAAAAGTAACAATTATTCCTCGTGGTCAAGCCGGTGGTTATAATCTAATGCTTCCTGAAGAGGAAACATACCTTGAAACAAAATCTTCTTTAACTGCTCGTATTACTGGTTATTTAGGTGGTCGTGTTGCGGAAGAAATTATGTTTAATGAAGTTTCAACTGGTGCATCTAATGACTTCCAAAATGCAACCAAGATTGCACGGGCAATGGTTACCGAATATGGTATGTCAGATCTTGGTCCTGTACAATATGAACAGCCTAATGGTTCTGTTTTCCTAGGACGTGACTATGTCAAGGATAAGAACTTCTCTGAACAGGTAGCTCTTGAAATTGACCGTGAAACAAGAAAAATTATTGAATCATGCTACGAACAAGCTAAAAAATGCATTAATGAGAATAAGACTTTATTAAGTACAATTGCTGAATATCTAAAGCGAATTGAAACTTTAACAAAGTCTGATATTGATGAAATCAATTCTACAGGACATCTTGACTGGTATGATAAGAAGCATAAAAATGATCCTGTTATGGTTGATGGTCATCCTGTATATGTTTATGATGAGACTACAAACGATAATGTTGATACCACTTCTATTTTAAACAATACTTCAATTCCTTCTGAATCAGATTCAACTAATACAGAAAAAAAGGATTCTTCTTCAACTGATGAGAATCGATAAGTATCTTAAGGTAAGTCGAATCATTAAGCGTCGTACACTTGCTAAAGAAGCTACTTCTGGTGAGCGTATTTTGGTTAATGATAGGCAGGTTAAACCATCTTATATTGTTAAAATCGGTGATATAATAACAATCTTATTTGGTAATAAGCAAGTTAAAGTCAAAGTTTTGAACACAAATGAAACAATCAAAAAAGCTGATGCATGTTTAATGTATGAGTTAATTGAAGAAAAAGTACTTGAGGAGCAATAAATTTGCTCCTTTTTATTGTAGATTATTAAATGTTTTATTATAATATATTTATAGATGGATGGTGTCATAATGCATAAAATAACAAATTATAAAAAAGAATTTTCAAGCAATAAGGTTGAAGCTTTAGCCTTATATAATAATGAACAATTTTCATTTGAATATTATCATCTATTTAAAGAACATTCTCTTCACATTAATCTTGATGGTGAAGAAGAAATAAAACTTTTATATTTTTTACTAAAAGGAAAATGTGAATTTTACCTTGATAATGAAAGAATTGTCTTAGAGCCTTTTGAACTTCTAGAAATAAATACAACCTCAGGCTTTAATATTTATGCTCTTGAAGAAATTTCTTTACTTTATATATCACTTTCTGATTCAAAAATAAATTTAAAAACAGACGAACTTTCAAAACAAATTGAGCGATTAGAAAATAAAGATGATTATTTAAAAGGTCATAATTATCGCGTTAGCAAATATGCCTTAATTATTTTAGAAGAAATGGGGCTTAAGCTTAACACTGATAATTTAAATTACGCAGCTTCATATCATGATATTGGGAAAATTAAAATTTCACCTGATATTGTTCATAAAGAATCATCATTAACACCTAAAGAATTTGAAGTCATGAAAATGCATCCTATTTATTCTTATGAAATTATTAAGCCCATTTTAGGCGAAGATATAGCATACATTGCCAAATGTCATCATGAAAAGCTTGATGGTTCTGGATATCCTTTACACCTTAAAGGCGATGCCATCCCAATTGAAGCTCAAATCATTGCAGTCGCAGATATTTTTGATGCCCTAACCACTAAAAGAACCTATCGTGATGCTTATTCTTTTAATGATGCAATTAAAATAATGGAAGCTGATGTAATAAATCATAAAATCAATAAAGAAGCTTATAATGCCTTAAAAAAGGCTATTAATGATGATTTAATTAAATTAAACTAACTTAAATACTTTAAATAACACTTACATTGTAGTATAATTTAGACATAAAAAGGAGTGAGTTATTATGCCACTAGTAGATACTAGAGAAATGTTTAAAAAAGCATATGAAGGTCATTATGCAATAGGTGCCTTCAATATTAACAATATGGAACAAATTCAAGGTATTGTTGATGCATGTAATGAATTACATAGCCCTGTTATATTACAGGTCTCAAGAGGAGCACGTAAGTATGCAAAGCCTATTTATTTAAAAAAGATGGTTGAGGCTGCAGTTGAGGATTCTAATATTCCTATCGCACTACATCTAGACCATGGCGATACATTTGAAACATGTAAGGATTGTATTGATGGAGGCTTTACATCTGTTATGATTGATGGTTCTTCTTTAAGCCTTGAAGAAAATATAGCCCTTACTAAAAAGGTATGCGAATATGCTCATAAGCATGTACCTTATGTAACTGTTGAAGGTGAACTTGGACGTCTTGCAGGGGTTGAAGAGCACGTAAATGTTAGTGCTGAAGATTCAAGTTACACTAACCCTGATGATGTTGAAAGATTTGTTAAAGAAACCGGTGTTGATTCTCTTGCGATTGCCATTGGTACAAGCCATGGTGCATTTAAATTTAAACCTGGTACAAAACCACAGCTTCGTTTTGATATTCTTGAAGAAGTTGCTCGTCGTCTTCCTAGCTTCCCAATTGTTTTACATGGTGCTTCTTCTGTTGTTCCAGAATACGTTAAGATTCTTGAAGAAAATGGTGGAAAGATGCCAAATGCAATTGGCGTTCCGGAGGATATGTTAAGAAAAGCTGCAACAATGGCTGTATGTAAAATTAATATTGATTCAGATATCCGTCTTGCATGTACAGCTATGGTAAGAAAGCATCTATTTGAACATCCTGATCACTTTGACCCACGTCAATACATGACTGATGCTCGTCAAGCTGTTCATGATATGGTCGAACATAAAATTAAGGTTGTTCTTGGTTCTGAAAATAAAGCCTAATTAAGAAGTCTTTGGACTTCTTTTTTCATATTATTAGTTATTCTACATATAATTAACTGGTGATATTGTGGAAATCAAAATGACAAGTACAAAAGGTATTATTATTGGAGGAGTAAAAAAAATAAAAGAAATTACTTCATCAGAAGCAATTCTAGAACTAGAAAATACACCACTTAAAATTAAAGGAAATAACCTAGCTCTTGTAAAAACAAATAATGATATCAACACCATAGAACTCGAAGGAGAAATATATGGCCTTGAATTTAAAGCTGAAAAGAAAAAAGAATCATTCTTTAAAAAGCTATTTGCTTAATGGAATATTTCCTTCTTCTTCTAAATTTAAGCTATGGCTATATTTTAGGCTTTATTTTAAGATTCATAAGATATAAAAAAATTTCTCCTTTTAAAGATATATTATACTCTGTATTTTATATATACTTTTACATTAAATTAATTGATAAGGTAATGATTAAAACTAATCCTTATCTTGTATCAATGCTTATTATCGGCTTTATAATCGGATATAAATATTATTATAAAAATTCAATCAAGGAATTCTATGAATTACTTACCTTAACTAAAAAAATTACAATTAAAATTTTAAAACCTCCATTTATAGCTATGATTTATAAAGCAATTAAAAACCATAAAGCCAAAAAAATTTATTACAAAAAACATCCTTATCTAAAAAAGAATAAATATGAACTTTTTTAATACTATATCAAACAAAAAAGAACGAAGAGACTAACCTCCGTTCTTTTATCACTTTAATAAATTTAATTTTAATTACTTTTTATCTTAATTATTTTGAGCAAACACTAATTCTTTCTTTATTATATTTCCTACTAATAATAACATCAACTAAAGCAATGGCATAATCATTATATGAAATAATACTTTCACCATTTGAATTTAAAATTAAATTTTCACCACCAATTTGATATTCTCCTGTTTCTGAACCTTCCGCATCAAAATTACAAGTCGGTGAAATATAAGTCCAATTTAAATTATTCCTTAACTATTGCTAATTGTGTTTTGCTTTCGGTACTAACACGTTCTACTTTATATTTTTAGTTATATGTGAACTTTATATCATTTAATTAAAGTCATAAATATCATCTAATGTAATTAAAATATAATCATTATCATATGTTATATTAAATCCATTTTGTGAAACAAATCCAAGCTTTGCAGGATATATACTCGTATTTTTTAATTGTTCTATTTCTTCATTAATTATCCTATTATCAATTTTAGAATTGGTATATTTAACCTCGTAAACAGTATAACCATCACTTGATTTAGTTACCAAATCAAATTGACCGTTTTTCTTTTCTTTAGGATTGTCATACCAATAAGTACCAATATCTTCTAAATAAGGAACAATAAGTCCATTTTTATTTTTTCTAATTAAATATTCTTTAGCTATTTTTTCGAATATTTTAGGTACTACGGTATGCAAAAAATCATCCTTTATGTATTTTTCATAGAATAAATCATCACTAATGATGTTTTTAATAGAAAGATTATGATAAATATACCTGTAATAAAAACAAACTGCACTATCTGTCAAACCATATCCAGATTTCTTTTTATTCTTTTTATCATTTATAGGACAGACATAATGAATTAAGTCCATTTTTTCTAATATTTCTAAGGTATCATATAAAGAAGTTGACGTTTTAATTCCGGATTTAGACAATATATCAGAATAATGAAAAGCACCCATTGCTATACTAGAAAATACAGAATAAGCGTTATTAACCTTAGTTAATTCCTCTTTAATATTAGAAGTAACCTCGCTTAACAAATGTGAAAATTGTCCACTAAGTAACCTTATTATATTATCCTTTACAGATAATTTATCATTTATTTGTTTGTTATAATAAGGCACACCTCCAAAAGCTGCATAAAGCATTACCTTATCTTCATTAGAAAAACTACTATAAAATTTTTGTGAATCATAATAATCCATTTCTTTAAGCAATAATGTTAATTCAAATCTCCTATATAAAGGATTACTTTCACTTTGAATATCTTCCATTGTAGAAATACTACTACCTAATATAAAAAACTTAATTTTACTTTTATTTTGAAAATTATCAATAATCCTTTGAATTTTTGAATCTAACCCATTAATAATTTTTCTAATATATGGATATTCATCAATTGCAAATAAAAGTTCATTATTCATTGCATATTCAAATAAATACTCAATTGCATCAACAAAAGTGTCAAATGCTAGATTTTTAACACCTAAGGTCTCCCTAATAACCTTAGTCAAATCCAAAATATTACTCGTTTCATTTTCTTGATTACATTGATAAATAATAAAAGGTTTATTTGAATTTGAAAAGCAATGTTTTAAAAGTTCTGTCTTTCCAAGACGTCTCCTACCGAAAATTAATCCAGAGCCAAAATCATCCTTTTGAATAATATAATTTAAAGCCTCTTGTTCATTTTCCCTACCATAAAATGCCACAAATATCACCTCAATATTATTTTAATATTTTTGTTGGAAAAAAGCAACAAGAAAAATTCCAACAAAAAGTATTCTTCACACTTTAAAATCTTTATGCTATTTTTCCATTAAAAGTGATAAACATATTATTATTTTATGATATTTATAAATCTAAAGTTTTTAAAATGATTTAATATGAGCATTTTCATTACTTATCACTTACTATCTTTTACTATTGGTATACATCCTAATTCTTCAATTGTTATGAATGATTTTTTTATTATAACTCTATAATTTTTATACAATTTATAGTAATAATGTTTATTTTTTAAATAATTTTTTTACTATTTTTTATAATAATGATGTATTTTTCTACTTTTTTTAAAAAAGATATGATATAATAAGCTGTATAACTTTAGGAGGTTTTTATTGTGGAAAAATTATCTGAACAAGAAATTATAAGAAGAGATAAGCTTGCAAAATATAAAGAATTAGGAATTGACCCTTTTGGTCAAAAATTTGATGTAACTGGACATAGCGTTGATATTAAAAACGAATATAAGGATATGTCTCATGAAGAGCTTGAAGAAAAAGCTGTCGATGTAGCGGTTGCTGGTCGTATTATGTTTATCCGTAAAATGGGTAAGGCTTCTTTCTTTGCTATTCAAGATAAAGAAGGCTTTATTCAAATTTATATTCGCAAGGATATAGTTGGTGAAGATCAATACAATCTATTTAAAATGGCTGATATTGGTGATATTGTTGGTATTAATGGACATGTAATGCGTACTCAAACTGGTGAAATAACCATTAAATGTACTAAATACACTCACCTTGTAAAGGCTTTAAGACCACTTCCTGAAAAATTCCATGGACTTCAAGATGTTGAAGAGCGTTATAGAAGACGTTATCTTGACCTTATTATGAATGAGGATGCTAAGCGTGTTGCCATTCAACGTCCAAGAATTATTCGTGCTATGCAAGAATATTTTGATAGTCATGATTTTATCGAGGTTGAAACACCTGTTCTTCAAAACATTCAAGGTGGAGCTACTGCTCGTCCTTTCATTACTCATCATAATGCACTTGATGCAGACTTCTACTTACGTATTGCAACAGAATTACATTTAAAGAGATTACTTGTAGGTGGCCTTGAAAGAGTTTATGAAATTGGTCGTATTTTCCGTAATGAAGGTATGGATCGTACTCATAACCCTGAATTTACTACTGTTGAGCTTTATCAAGCATTTGGTGATTTAAGCTCTATGATGGAACTTTGTGAAGGTGTAATTCGCCACGCAGCTACAAAGGTTATTGGTAAGACTGAATTTAAAAATCCATTCAATCCAGACGGTGAATTAATTAACATTGAAAAGCCATTTAGAGTTGTTACTATGTGCGATGTAATTAAAGAACAAACTGGTGTTGACTTTAAGAATAATAATTATACATTTGAAGAAGCACTTGCTCTTGCAAAGGAACATAATGTACCAGTTGAGCCTCATTTCATTTCTGTTGGTCATATTATTAATGCCTTCTTTGAGGAATATGGTGAAAAGACTTTAATCCAACCTACTTTCCTTTGTGGACATCCAATCGAGATTTCACCACTTACTAAGAAGGACCCAGCAGATCCTCGTTTCGTACAACGTTTTGAATTATTTATTGGTGGCAAGGAGTTTGCTAATGCCTATACTGAATTAAATGACCCAATTGATCAAAAGGAACGTTTCCTTGAGCAATTAAAGGAAAAGGATGCTGGAAATGATGAAGCAAATGAAATGGATACAGATTTCGTAGAAGCTCTTGAATATGGTATGCCTCCTGCTGGTGGTATTGGTATTGGTGTAGATAGACTTGTTATCTTCTTAACTGAATCTACTACTATCCGTGATGTAATCTTATTCCCTCAAATGAAGACAAGATAGTGGTGAGATTGTGGATATCTATACAGACTATGGCAATTGGAAATTTGAAAATCATGAATTAATTAACGCTCTTATTTCTTTAAAGAGTAAAATAATTTCTAGATTTTCTCACACTATTCTCGTTGTAGATTATTTATATGACAAACGTGTTAAAGAAGGTAGCCTTGATGAAACACTTGAGGTTATCTTTGAAACAGGCTTCAATTATATTCATGATCATTTTATGACTATTCAATCTATTCTTAAAAGCGAATATCGTGGAAATATTAAAGAAATGGATAAGAATGCTAAAACCATAAATCTTCTTCTTTATATCCAAGATTTTGAAAATGAATTAATGAATAAGCCTGATTATAAAGATGAAGATTATAAAAAATTATCTGACCTTGAAGATAAGGTAAATGAATATATTGAACGTCATGAAGAAATACCTGATGCATATTTTGGAATTCTTGATGATATTACAGTTCAAATATTTGATGAGTACCAAGGTGTAAACGAAATAATGTATGAAGTTGCCCTTGATTTGGATTTAATTAAAGATGATACTGAAGACTCTGTAGATGCAATCTTCGGTAAAATGTTTTAAAAGGAGCAAATTAAAGCTCCTTTTATTATGAAAAACCACGAAATTAAATTTCGCGGTTTTTTCTTTCTTTATTTATTCCATTTAATTAACAAACTACCAATATATGTCGTATTATCACCAGTTGAACTCTCGTAATATACACCAAATCCTCCATTTGTATTAGATTTAATTTCAGCTTCTAAATCAACAGTTGCTAAATATCCCTTATCAACAGCAGTTTTAGGTTGTTCAGCAGATGATTCAATATGCGTATGCAATTTTCCATCCTTTGTCCAAACATGAATTGTACATTCAGTCAAATATGCTGATGTTGAAGCAGATGTTGCTAAAACAGTTACATTTTGTTTGCCAGATTCATCAACACTAAGTTGAACCAACTTAACAATTGTTGAATCTCCACTTTCTCTTTCGATTCGAAGAGCATATCCTGTTTTAGTTGTAGCATCATATTTTATTCTTACTTCAATAAAGTTGCCTTTTGAACCAAAGCCTTGTGCAGCAGTTTTACCTGGAGCAACTTTCATTGTGACATCCATATCACCATAAGAACCAGCAACTGGAATATAATCAATTTCACTGAAAGCAGGTGATGCGTTCTTATTACCTGTAAAATATAAACCTGTATAGCCCTTAAAGCCATTTTTAGCACCTGTGCCATATGCTACATTGTTAGCAATCCAATAACCTGGTAATATTGTCATATTATTTTCTGTAGGCAATGATGCTAAATCAACTTGATATTCATCAAGGCTCTTCACACCATTTTCAAAAATAGCTACTTCACTAATTACTTCAGCAGGTTCTGCATACTCTGAACGTATATGCTTAGACTCAACTGTAGCCTTTAAATACTTTCCAACCCAAGCAGGATGAATTAAAATACTTTGTAATGGCGTTTCTCCACGACCTGTAGCAACATGAATTGCATTAGTTCCATTAGCATCATCACATACATACCAATTAATTCGTGAATTATCGACACGTACACCTAAGTTTCCGATATCATATGAAACAGAAGCTACACCATTTTGATTTTGAATTATTTGAAGATTGCTTGCCTTATCAATAGGTAAAATAGATGGTTTAACATTAATTGCAACAGCAGCTTCAAGTCCACTCTTATCACGAGCAGTAATAATTACCTTTACTGTTTGTTCTAAATCATTTGTTGCAGTAACAACACATTTGCCATCATTTTGTGGAGTTAGGGAAACAACATTTTTGTATGCTTCATCTACACTCCATGTTATGCTTGAATTTGCGTTATAATCGGTAGCCTGAGGACCTTTGATTGTATATGTTAAATTAGCTTTGTCAGCATTTTCTTTACCAGTTTCCAAATTAATCGCATCTGTTGATACTGATAATGTAGTAGGAATATCAACGCCACCTAATGATGTAACTAATTCTTTTTGAGAAAGTGGATCCCATTCATCTGTTCCTCTTAGCAAATTATAAACATTATATGTTACATTTCCTTTTGAATTTACTAATTTATATGCCTTTAATGCTTGTGTACCAGAAATATCAATTCCCTTATCAGCATTTATGCCACCATCTGAAAAATCAGTTTGAACGCCATTATATGTTACATTAGAATAATAGCTTCTGTATGTATCAGATAAAATATCACTCCAACCAATTTTATAGGTTTGTAATCCCGTAGAATCATGGAATCTCGAATCAATAACATTGAATCTTCCAGCACCTTTAACTAAATATTGATGTGGATCAGTTCCAATATTAATATGTGTAATATTAAAATCACAATTTAATAATGTAACACCACTTGATCCACCCCATGGCTTAGAAGCGTAAAAATCAAAATCACAATTTAGATAAACAGCTTGTGATGAGCCGTTTAATGAGTCATCCGTTGATTCCATATGACAATCAACATATAATGCACGTTTACTACTGACAAATGGCATCATATTTAGTCTACTAATAAAGGCTACATTTTTACAATATAATTTATCACCACTATATGAGCCTAATTGACATTGAGTAACATCTGTAGAACGTTTCTCATGATTATATGAGCTATTTAATGCATATTCTAAATCAATATTACAATAACCACCAACTGTTAAATTTTCAATTTGGAATCCATCACCTGAAATATTAAAGCAAGTTGGATTTCCTCCATCATATCCAACATTGTGTCCATAATTAAATGCTAACACAACGTTACGATAATCATCAGTCAATCCTTGCCATTTCATATTAGCACAATTTTTTTCAATCGTGAATGCTTTATCAGTTGAAGCAGAATCTGGATCATGTGTCCAATAAACACCTGGCGCAATATAAATAATCATTTGTTCCTGTTCAGTTCCATCTTTAGCAGCCTCTATTGCCTTATTTATATTATTATAAATATAATTATGAGCCGCAACCTCTTCATCAGTTAAACGATTATCAAGCAATATCGCTTTTTCACCTAAAGTCACAACTTTATTATCCCAACCGTATGTGAATGATGTATAGTCACTATTTAATGTTACAGCATACTGAACACCTAATTCACCACTTACAATATCATTTACCCAATCACCATAAGTTCCAACATAGCCAAATGATTTAGCGATTGAGTAAGCATCTATAGCATTATCACCTTTATCACCTTTATCACCTTTATCACCTTTATCGCCTTTATCGCCTTTTTCACCTTGAATTCCCTGATCTCCCTTATCACCTTGGTCGCCTTTAACTCCACATGAAGTAACCCCTAAAATTAAAGATGCACCACATAAAGAGCCTAATATTGACCTCAATAATTTCTTATCCATCTTCTTTTTCTCCATTTCCGAGTTATTACTATTAAACTAGAATAGTCTGAAAAAATACTATCCTCTACAATAATAAGCAATCATCTTAGTGATATAATATAAAGCTAGTTCTTTATATTTGGCAATAAAATTGAATAACTCTATCAGCAATAATATTAACAATTTCACTTTAATAACCGCCAATAAACAATTGAAAACGTTTTCTTAATACGCCTTTATTATAATCTATAATAATTGTTAAGTCAATTAAAATAGAATAACAAATTTATAACTCCTGTTTGTTACGTAATTACTGTATCTGTTGTTTCCTCAATAGTTACCTTCGACAAATACGACGCAGTTGGTTTTATGCCATTATATTTTACAATAAACGACAAAGCACTTTTTCTATCAAAGAATAATGTTATAATTCCTGAAGTGTTGGTAAAATAAATACTTGTACCTGATTTTTGATAAAATACATTTCCAACTACAAAATTAAATGCTGCTACATCATTTATTTTCTCTTGCGTAATCGATACTCCATCATAGATAAAATCAACAGCAGAAACGCCATCACCATCCCCTAATACTTCACCTGTATTTGTATCACCATCTTCTACACCTTCAACAGCAAGATAATGAATAATTAAGCCAGACTTTGTTGAAGCAATGTTGTAAAAGCCAGCCTCCTTAATATCAACAATAGCAGCAATAAGTCTATTAGCACCTATACCGGATGATATTTGATACGTCGGACTGCTTCTATCATATTCTATTTGTGATACAACATTTAATAGTGATGAATAATTATTCTTAAAATAAAATCTTGAATTAGATAAACCTATTATATCATCTTTAGTGCCAACCTTTGTAATTCCTAAATACCTTTCTTCTTTATCATTTGGATTACTAAACACGACAAACATCTTGGTATTATCTTTAACAATATTAACTTTTATATGACTGTTTTTCATTTTATTTGTTCCACTATTAACATTAGGTGATAATTCTGTTCCATTTTCACTATATACAGATAAATCAGTAGCATCAGGTGAGTTATTAAAATATATCCCATTTAAAATTTGACTTTTATGTTCAGTATCAGTTTTCAAATATTTATAATATTCATTTTGACTATTTAAGTCATTTGATACGTCAAGAGTTTTTACATTTTCAGAAAGCGAATAAGTTTTATCATCATTAGAAATATTATCAGCTAAATATAATAACGATTTATTTCCAGTAAATGGCCTTACTTGTGTTGCACCTGAAGATGTTAAAAATGAAAAACACCCAAGTCCCCAATAGTTACTTGATTCAGATGGATTTAATACTGTATTTTCAGAAACATACCATCTTTTACTTTCTAACATATATGAATTATTAGAAGGTGCAATTTCATTTCCAGTCATTTTATTATATATTAAGTCTGCATTAAAATGTCCGGTATCGCCACCACCCTGTACAACATTACTGCCACCACCTGTAACCTTACTTTCAACATCATCTGCAAGCCCACCTAAAATACTATTATATGTACTATAAGATGTAGAAGAAACAGACATTTTACCTTTTAAAACGCCAATTGATGAAGCCGTTTTTGTTACATATCCAATAGCTAATCCAATAGTTCTTTTTGAAGTAGCAGAATTTCCAGTTGTAAATGTTGATGTAGCTTCTACTGTAGGATCATTTAAAATAAAATTTCTAATATTAGAAATAGTACTTTTTGCTGTCATTCCAAATAAACCAACGGCATTAGAAAATTTATAACTACTTCCCAAAAAGTTTCCATTATAAATTTTATTAATATCTGTTGATACAACCAAATCACTAATTGTATATCCACCACCATTAAAATTACCTATAAATGGATATTCATCATTTCCAATTGGTGGAATAATTACTTTTTTATCATTAATGATCATTGAAAAGGAAGCTGTAACCTTAAAATAATATCCATTTTCATCATTTTGAAGCTTACCACGGCTTTGTAACCAAGCCAAATTATACATATGTCTTGCATTATTAATTTCAAAGGGATTATCACTGCTTCCATCTCCACCTGCAAAATAAGAGCCAGCAGAGGATCCGTTTAAATTAACGCTTGAATTTTCTCTTCCTGTATACCAAGCATAAGAGAAAAAAGATGTAATTAAACAAATCATAACGCCAATAATAGCTATACAATTATACCAAAGTTTTTTCTGCATATTTTATCTCCTTATGCTTTTACTAATTCAAGATATAAGTCCTCTTTAAAAATCATTTCTGAATTTATATTTGCTTGTGTAAACGTAATTAATTTACTGTAGATAATATCAATATTTTTGTCTGAATAATCAATTAAAAAATACAATGTTTGCGATTCATTAATACCAGTACTTAATTCAATCGAAGTATCCTTTGTATATGGATTAACGGCTGAATTAATGAAGCTTAATTCATTGCCATTAATACTTATATTTGTACCATTTTTTGTTACTTTATATAAATGAATTGTATTTGATATTTCAGTTTGATAAATAGAATCTGTTTCATTTCCAATTTTAGGAAAATCAGAGCTTGAATTAGGCATTCCCTTATCAGTTTTTATATACGCACTACATGACGTATTTTTTTCTAATTCAATTTTCATTTCAAGCAAAACAGCGGTACATGCTGAATCACCATTATTGTATTTATTCATTTGTGATATTTCATTTCCAATTATATAGTCATTTCCATTATTTGTAAGAGAATATATTTTAGATGTTAAAGTCATTCCATTATTTGAAGAACTGCCTATAATACTTGCATTTGTACTATCATTATCAACAAACCATGCATATAAGGATGTTACAAATGCAATTAGTGTTAATATAAGAGTTAAAATCATAGTAAATAATTTCTTGTTTATTTTACGCACATTTATAACCTCCTTAAAAAATAAAAAACCAGTGCAAATCAATTGCAACTGGCTATCTTAATCAAGACCCTATAGCTTTGCGTCACAACATCACTGCTGCTTTGCTAAAGAATAATTACTATTAAATGTTTAATAATTTGGCTAAATATGCCTTTACTTGTGTATCCTTAGCATTCTTAAAATAGACATCTTTAAATGTAGGACGATCAACAGCACCAAGTAATAATTCTTGGTCAATATCCTTTAAGATATCAATTAAAGGACGATATGTTACTTCCTTAACTGCATCTAGAATCTTCTTATTTCTTTGTTCAGGCTCACGACGTTCTACAGGATATCCCATACCACGTTCTCCAGTGAATAGATTTTGGAAACAATACTTAAGATTAAGCTCTGCACCCCAACCAAAACCTTTAGCAAATGGCATAGCAATACAATTTCCATCATTAATTTGACCAAACATATAAGCATCTGATGGATCAACAATTAATCCACAAAGTACATGAGGAAATGAATTACATGCAAGCATTGCACCTGAACCAGTGCCACATCCTGTTACAACAAAGTCAACAATTCCTTCTCCAAGTAAAATTCCTGCAAGAATACCATTTTGAACGTATGTTAAAGACTTATCAGATGCATCAAGCATACCAATATTAATAACCTCATGTCCAAGAGGTTCAACAACTGATTTTAAAGTGTTACAAACAAGCTCATTCTTAGCAGCTTGACTATTTTCATTAATTAATGCAATTTTCATAATTTTAGACTCCTTTTAATCTAACCTAATTATATCATAACTATTAAATATTGCAAATAATTAGTTTTTGTTAACACTTTACATTTTACCTTTTTTTGCTATAATAGGCTTATATTAAAGAGGTATGTTATATGGATGAGATAGATAAGCTTATACTTAAAGAATTAGATAAAAATGCAAGAATTTCAATAAAAGAATTAACTGATATTGTTTATTTATCAGCACCAGCTGTAAAAGCCCGTATTGAAAAGCTTGAAGAACAAGGAATTATTTTAGGATATTCAGCCAAAATAAATAAAGCTGCACTTGGATATTTGATTAAAGCCTATATTAATCTTGAAATGGATCCAAAACTAAAACCCAAATTTTATCCTTTTATTCAAGAAAATAAACATGTTCTTGAATGTGACTGTGTTACAGGTGTTTATTCAATGCTTATAAAAGTCGCCTTCCCTAATACCCAAGAATTAGATCAATTCATAGGCCAACTTCAGCAGTTTGGTCAAACATCTACACAAATTGTATTCTCAACTAGCGTTGAAAATAGAAATATTTCTATCGAATAATTTACCAGTTCAATTGAACTGGTATTTTTTTTATATAATTCCACCCTTTTTTATAATTTCAAATTCTTCATTAGTTAAATCAAGCTTAGTTTTAAAAAAAGAACTTGCCGTAATATTTTCGATTAAACACTCTCCATTTTCAATATCAATTCTAATTTCATCGCCTAGATTTCCTGTAATATAAGCTTCAATAGGAACAATTCCAAAATTGATTAAATTACGCTTATGTAAATAAGAAAAAGATCTTGCAATTATTGCCTTAATACCTAAATACCTAAGAGCAATTACTCCATGTTCAGATGATGATCCTAAACCATAATTAGCACCTGCCATAATAATTCCACCATTAGTTTTTCTACATCTTTTTACAAAGTTTCTATCCAGGTCATAAAAAGCATATTCACAAAGCTTTTCAATATTTGATCTAAATGGTAAAACCAAGGGGCTACTTGGCATAATTTGGTCAGTTGTAATATCACTTCCACCTACAAAAATTACCTTTGCATTAATCTTAAATCCAATCGGTTCAAAGTGCATAATTGGTTTTATATTCGGTCCTAAATGAGGCTCTACATCTTCTTTTTCTTCAATGATTAAAGCGTCATTTATCGGTAAAAAATAGTTTTGCATCTTAAAATCACCTGATATTGCAATAGGAAGTGATAAACACCCCTTAACAGCTGATGATATAGCAACCGCTGGACTTACAATATATATCCTAGCCGAATTTGTACCACATCTTCCAGGATAATTTCGATTAAATGTCCTTAAGGATATTCCATCCGTCATCGGCGCTTGTCCAAGACCCATGCATGCACCACAAGCCGATTCTAAAATCCTAGCTCCTGCTTGAATAAATATATCTAAAATACCTAGCTTAATCATTAAAGATAATGTATGTCTACTTCCAGGAATAATACCCAAAGAAACATCTTTATTAATTGGATAGTTTTTTAAAACATTTGCAGCGTATATAAAATCATTAATTGAACCATTGCCACATGAACCAATTAAAACTTGATTTACCTTAAGTCCAACAAGACCTTCAACGCATTTAACATTATCGATTCTCGGCGAACAAGCAATTAATGGTTTAATATCATCTAAATCAAGCTCATACTCTAGATCATAATATGCATCAGCATCAGCACTTAAAGCTTTATATTCTTGTGCTCTTCCATGCATTTCTAAATACTTTAATGTTTGCTCATCAGATGGAAAAATAGCACCTATAACACCCATTTCCGCACTCATATTAGTAATGGTCCTTCTTTCAAAGACATTAAGTGTACTAACTCCTTCTCCTGTAAATTCAATTATATAATTACCATGCATATTTAATGCCATCTTATAAACTAAATATAGGGCAATATCCTTTGCATCTACATATTTTTTTAATTTACCAAGCAAATTCACCTTAATAATTTTAGGCATTATGATTGTATAATTACCCGACGTCATAGTAAGAGCCACGTCAATTGCCCCTGATGAAAAGCCTAATGCCCCAAGTGCTCCAACTGTTGATGTATGAGAATCAGCACCTAAAACGATAAGTCCTGGACTAGCAAACCTTTCAAGATGTACTTGATGAGAAATACCATTTCCTGCCTTTGATAAAATAATACCATATTTTTTAGAACATTCTTGTAAAAAAATATGATCATCCATATTCATAGGCCCATTTTGCATCGTATTATGATCAATATAAATTATGCATTTAGGTTTTATATTTTTTGTATTAAGCTTAAATAATTCCAAAAAAACAAGGGTTGCATTAGAATCAGGTGCTAGGCATTGATCAATATTAATTGTAATACTACTTCCTCTTTTTAGTTCATCTTTTGTATGAGTCATTAAAATTTTTTCTACTAATGTATAGCCCATATTATCGCTCTCCAAAATTAATTTTGTTTTATTATACAACAATATAAATGAAAATAAAAGTATTTTTTTGTTAATAATCGTACTTTATACATTTTTTATATCTATTTTTCTAATATTATACATCGTTTTTTTTAAAAAGAAAAAGCTTATCAATAAAGATAAGCTATCTAACTATTTTTATTATTAAGAGCCGCCGAAATTAATCCAACAAATAAAGGATGGGCTTTATATGGACGAGATAAAAATTCGGGATGAAATTGACAAGCAATAAAATATGGATGCTTTTTAATTTCAACAATTTCAACTAAATTAGTTTGAGGATTTCTACCAGATGCATGTAAATCCTTTTCTTCTAAAATATAACTATATTTATTGTTAAATTCATAGCGATGTCTGTGTCTTTCTTTAATATCACTTACACCATATAGTGATTTAGCAAGCGAATTATCCATAAGATGACAATCATATAAACCAAGTCTTAAAGTACCACCAAGATTTATACCTTCGTATTGATCAGGAAGGTAATCAATGATTGGATTTTTAGTTTCTGGTCTTAATTCACTTGAAGCAGCATCCTTGATTCCAAATTCATTTCTTGCATATTCAATACATGCAAGCTGCATACCAAAACAGATTCCTAAAAAAGGAACATTATTTAAACGTGCATACTTTATAGCTGCAATTTTTCCTTCTGCTCCACGTTCCCCAAAACCACCAGGGACTAAAATTCCATCGCAATCATTTAAATAATCTTTTACATTTTCATCAGTCACATCTTCAGCTTGAATATACTTAATTGAAACATAAACCCCCTTAGCATATCCTCCGGCCTTTAATGCTTCATTTACCGAAATATATGCATCATGTAATGAAACATATTTTCCTACAAGGCCAATCTTAACCTCACCTTTAAGATTTTTAATTATCTCAATCATCTTATTCCACTCTGTCATATCAGCCTCAGGACACTCTAAATGAAAATGATTTAAAATAAAATCATCTACATGTTGTGCATGCAAATTATTAGCGACCTCATATAAAATCGGTGCGTCAACACATTCGATTACAGCTTCTCTTCTAACATCGCAAAAACTTGCAATTTTTTCCTTTTGCGAATCATTTAGAGGAACCTCAGTTCTAAGTACAATCATATCAGGTTGAATACCCAAGCCTCTTAATTCCTTAACAGAATGCTGTGTTGGCTTTGTTTTAAGTTCATCTGCCGCATGAAGATAAGGAACTAATGTATTATGTACATATAAAGTATTTTCAAATCCAAAATCACGTCTTGCTTGACGAATCGCCTCAAGAAAAGGTAATGATTCAATATCACCAACTGTTCCACCAATTTCGGTAATTACTACGTCCGCTCCTGACGAAATAGCTGCACTTCTTAGCTTTGATTTTATTTCATTAGTAATATGAGGAATAACCTGAACTGTAGCACCAAGATATTCACCCTTACGTTCCTTTTCAATTACACTTGAATAAATTCTTCCTGTTGTAATATTTGAATCCTGTGACAATCTTTCGTCAATAAAACGCTCATAGTGTCCAAGATCAAGATCGGTTTCGGCACCATCATCAGTTACAAAAACCTCACCATGCTGATATGGTGACATTGTACCAGGATCAACATTAATATAAGGATCAAACTTTTGCATAAAAACCTTAAGACCACGATTTTTAAGTAATCTTCCAATTGATGATGCAGCAATTCCTTTTCCAAGTGATGATACAACACCACCTGTTACAAATATAAATTTCGTATTTTTTGCCATAACTTCCTCCATTTTTCCATTTTTTTGCATATTTTGTCTTATAAAAAAATAAAAAGCTCTTCACATGGAAGAACTTTAGAGTGCCCTTTTAAATTATACTGCGACATTTATACAAATGCAAATATAATTTTACCTTTTTATAAATAAGAATTAACTTAAAATAATTTATATGATAAAATAAAGAAAAATAGTATGCAACTAATAGTTGCCACTATTCAAACTAAAATTGGTAGTTAGCAATTATATTTTTATATATAATGAAATCACAAAACAAGGAGGATTCTATATGAATATTAAAACAGCAAATCGCTTATGCGAATTAAGAAAAAAGCATAATTTATCACAAGAGGAATTAGCTTCAATGCTTGGAGTATCACGTCAAGCTGTTTCTAAATGGGAGCGAAGTGAATCATCGCCTGATACAGATAATTTAATTGAGCTTGCTAAAATCTATAACATCACATTAGATGAGCTTTTAAATGGTGATGAAGCCATTGATTTGATTAATGAAAATAAGGACGCAAATGCCCAAAGCATGGACAATAATGAAAATAACGGCAACGGAATATATATTGAAGATGATGTGGACTCAGTTCAAATTACTAAAAATGGTATTTTTCTTAAAGATAAAAGCTCAAACGAATCTATCAATATAAATCATAATGGTATTATTCATGATGATACATTTAAAAAAACATTTAAAGCAAAATTTGAACCTGTTAAGGATGGAATAACTGGTGGCTATACTATCCTTGCAACCGCTACTTATATAACACTTGGTATAATGCTTAAGGATAATGTTGGATGGAAATATTTTTGGTTCTTATTTCTATTAATACCCGTAATACCTTCTATTTTTGATATTTTCTACAAAAGAAAAATAACTGCTTTTTGTTATCCTGTTGCGGTTACAGCAGCCTATTGTGGTTTTGGTATGTATTATCACATTTGGCATCCACTTTGGCTTATTTTCCTTACTATTCCTGTTTTTTACATTATTTTTGAACCAATTGATAAAATAATTTCTAAGAATGATACAAATTTTGAAGAGTGATTTTTTCACTCTTTTTTAAATGCTTCGATGATTGATTCTTGATAGACCTTATACATGTTTGTAAACACAAGCTTTAAAGCCTCTTCTTTAAATAGGTTCCATGAGTCTAACTCATGACCTGTAATAATCGGGAAAAAAGCTAAATTATGATCAAGTGCTAACTTCAAATCACTTTTTTCATTACTAATAAGTAAAACATTTGCTTCTTTTAACGCTTCAATTATTTTAGTACTTATTTCATCAACGATTATAAGCTCATAGTTTTTAAGCTCTTCTATGACATTCCATATAACTGCACTTTTTCTTATAACAATAAATTGGCTAATTTTAATCACTCTTTAACTAGTATTAACCTAATTCTTTATAACATGCAAAATTAGTTTTGCTTAAATATAGATTCTTTAGCTAAATCATAAGAAATAAGCTTAGAGCTATTAAGATTTTCATTTTTTAGATATACCGCACTTATTTGAGGATTGTCATATGTTTTATAATAATAAATACCTTCATTAAGATTCATACATGATGCGTATATTGTTATTTCATATTTATCATTTATTTTACATAAGCCTCTTGTTTGCCATGCCGATTCTAAAATGTGGAAGAATTGATTTACACTAGAATTTTCATCAGGTGATGCAACTGAAAAATGAGCCGTATACACTACTCTTACAAAACGACCTTGACTCGTTAAATCACCAGGAAGTCCAACAGATCCCATACCTCTTGAATAAAATGCCTCATTAAAAGAAAAGCTTTTATTTGGTTCATCATTATTAAGTGAAACATAATTTTTTAAATTCTCAAGTTGATAATTAAATGGTGGATTATTAGTCAAAGATCCCGTTTTATTATCATAAATATGAATCCCATCCTCCATAGCTTCAACAACGATACAATCATTAGTATCACGTAATATCCAATGAAGCTTAGCAGCAGGATAATATTCATTATAAGGTGTTTTAACTAAATTAATTTCCATAATTTTATTTTTAGCTTCTAAAACATTTTTGCAAGTAGAAAGAATAAACGAAATAAACTCGAATTGTGCAACATTCTCTTTTCCTTCAATAACTTCATTATATTTTGCATTACCAACAAAATTAAGCCCCGCCATACCCAATCCATACTCATTCATTGCGTCATAATACATTGGATAATCATTATGAATATGCGCCATTCCTATAATTGCATAATGATTATTATTAAGTCCTAAATGTCTAAATTCAAAAGGATAATTACAAGGCGTAATTGTAACCTTTTCACCATATGAAAACTCATAATCTAAGGTCCTTCCAAAATATGTATTTTTATTTTTAAATGATGCGGCTGTACACATATTAATACCTTCTTTCTAATGCTTATTTTACCATATTTTAATTAATAAAATCATTTTAAATAAATATTAATTATTAATATTATAAAGCAATTATTAAAAACTATGAAATTTTATGAAGCAGGAAATTCTTTTTCATATAATGTGACCCCTGTTTCTAACTGCAATCTTAAAAAAACATATTCAAATCAGTAATATCTTCGAATATATTAAGAATTTTTTTGAAACATCTGAAAAATCTAACATTATATATGACTTATATTCATTTTGGGCAAAATTTTTAGCAATAGTAGATTTGCCAACTTCTGTTGCACCATCTAGCATGACAGCATAATTATTGATTTTGAAAAGCCAAAATTTCTAAACTTATTTGAATTAGTTAAGCCATTACGATCAATAAATGACATTTTATAATCATTTAAGAAAAATATTCTTTCACATTATTTCTATTAAGTTCGAATCTAGATAAATCTTTTCCTATGATTCGCCAAACTTTTGATTTTTTAAATATCCTTATAGATCACATAATTCCAAGCCTAACATACATTCGTTTTTAATTGTCCTTTACAATCAAAATCGATAATATCAATATTATTCTCTTTTATATATGCTTTTTCTTCCTTCAAAAAGCGATTAACAAGCCTTTTGTAGCGCATACTTATGTCTTGATTAAGTTCTTCTAAATCTAAAGGCATATCAAAATCGCCAAACTTTTCTATCTCAAAATTCCATGGCAAATAAATTCCCTTATTTTCATCTTCATGATTTTCAAGAGGACTAATTTCACCTGAAAACAAGGCATAAAGTGACCTAATATTATCTTCCCAAATACCTTGGCCAGCACCTGTTAATACAATAATATCCTCTTTAGAATCTAACTCAACCTTTCTTTTATATTTTTTACACATAAAATCCCAGCCATCGCCAGTATCATATTTATAACAAAATTTATCACCTAAATCATTTAATGTATAATTTGCTAGATACCTAGAACCTGGAACAGGATTTTCCATAAAAACAGCCATAACATATTCTTTATGAAGATTTCTTTCAGTTATCAAAAAGCAATGTTCAAATTCCGCTCCAAGTGCTAAGCCTAAACCAACGCCTAAATTAAATAAATTAATATCTTCTTTCACTAAAATAACGCGATAAAATCTTTCTTTTGGTCCATATTTAAAATCAATTCTAATTTTTGTGTATATCATAATTTGCCTCCTCTTGTTTAACTATAATATACCATAAACTAAATCTAATGCAAATTATACTATTTTATCCTTGCTCTCTTTTTTTATACTATACGTTTTTTAGAGCTACCAAATACTTGTTAAAAAATGTTTTCATATTTTTTGAATTATATTGCATAATATATCTAGGATGTTCTAGTGGAATAATCTTTTCAAAAAAATTATACTTTTTATTTATGTCATTTAATATCAAAAAAAATTTTCCACTACCGATCCAAAAATACTTCAAATCTCAGGCCAAGCCCCTTAAAACATGGTAAAATACCATAAATAAAACTATTTTAAACAAAAAAGGCTTGATACATTATTTTATTTGTATCAAACCTATATTTTTAAAACCAGTGGCAATGACAAACTATTTTGATACAAAATGCGTAACGCTTATTTTTTTTTTGCGTAACGCAATAACATTACTATTTTATAATCAACTTAATATTTATACACGATAGTTAATTATATCTATTATTTTTTTGTAGGAATCTTTTAAAATGATATTTATTTATTTATTAACTTCTATATTTTTATTAATTCTTTTAGAGCACCAAGTCTTTTTACCACATTTAGGACAAGTTAACTTTCTTTTTTTTAATGTATGTAATCCAAAAGTATAATCTTTAACTGAAGGTATAAATCTTTCATGACATTCTGCACATTCAAAATATCCAATATTAGCATCTAATATTATTAATCCTGTTATGCCTACAACAATAAAGATTAATGCTAATGCAACTAGTATTATTTTCAAATATGTTGCAATAGGTGCAAATCCTGCAAATAATATTAAGGTGATTACAACAGCAATAAAAGCACATCCTATTAAAATTTCACCAATTAAATTCTTTTTATTTCGTATTCGTTCTTTTTCAAATTCATTTAAGAGTATTTGCTTTGTTATTAATTCATAAGATTCATCTTTAACATATTCTCCTATAAATAGTTCGCTTAAAGATATATCTAATTCATTACATAAATTTTTCATTATCGAAACATCTGGTAAACCATTTCCCGTTTCCCACTTTGAAATAGTTTTAGGCTCAATAAATAATTTATCCGCTAATTGTTTTTGGGATAAGTTCTTATTTTTTCTACATTCACGAATAAAATTTCCAATCTTAATTATATCCATAATAGCACCTCCTAAAACTATATTAACATCAAATAATTCCAATTGATATCCACGCTTAGTGGTACATAATTGATGCAACAGCAAATCATGATATTTAAAATAAGACTGAATGAAATGATTAGTTCTTTTTAACTATTAGATTCTTAAAAGTGATTGGTACTATCCCTATTAATTTTCTTTATTGGGTGTCTAATTACAGTTTTTAATTTATTATTATCACATTTTCTTGGATCACTTAAATAGATTTCATGATGATATCTTTCATCAGTTATATCTAGTTCATAACCATTTTCTTTCATATATTCATGCATTGCATTAACGGTTGCTGGTTCATCATTATAGGAACCTATATGCATGCATTGAACACATAGGCCTTCTTCATAAGTTAAAAATTCAACTCTTGAAAAATCTTGTTTCTTTTTCTTTGTAGCTTCTTCAATGGCCCATTCAAAATCTTCTTTAGTCACAAAATCAGGTAATCTTATAATTGATATAAAATGCATTGCATCTTTATTATCATAATCAATGCTTCCAGTTAAACCGTCCTGCCACCAAAAGCCTTCAAGTGGTGGTACAACATAATCAAAAAAGCCTTCTATTTTATGAGTTCCTTTATAACTCATTTTTATAGTATATGCTACTCCATACAACAAACCAATAGTGTTTTGGTAATCTCCGTTTTCTTCATTTGGATTTCCTATTCCCCTAACGGCTATATAATTCATTCTTGGTATTTCAACAATACTTGGCTTGTTTTTAGGCATATAAAATTCTTTATACTCTTTTTTAAAATCAAAACTCATAAAATCACATTCTCCTATTAATAAATTATTTATTTCTTATAATTATTGAATCAAAATATCCTTCTTGAAATTCAGTTAATGTTCTAATTGCATCATCTGAATAATCTTCACCATTTTTAGAAACAATAAGCTTATCATCGTCATCATTAGTCCTATGTATAATTGCAATAACTTTGCCACTACTAGTTTTAACCGGTTCAAATTCTCCAATTAAATATACATCTAATTCTTCACCATCTCCACTAATAGTATCAGGTACATATCCATAATTTAACATATAGATAAAACCATATTGTGGATGTCTTGAACCTAATGGTCTATCAATCTTTAATATTACTTCTTTTTCTAAGTAATCTACTGCATTCATTTTTTTATTTTCCTTTATACACCATATGAATAATTTTCAACATCATCAAAAATTCAGACATTTACATAGCTATTTATACAATAATATTTGTTATTTTAAAACTTTCCAATAACCATTTTTATCTGAACCATTTCTTTCAATATATCCTTTTTCTTGTAATGATTTCAAATATCTTTCAGCTGTTCTTTTTGTTTTATTAATTTCGATTGATAATTTTTCTGCTGTTAAAGTGGGATCATTTAAAATTAATTCTATAATTTGTCTTTCATTTTTGTTAAGGTTTACACCGACATTTACACCGACATTTACACCGACATTTATTGATTTCATAACTTCTAAATCAAACGGAATGGTGACAATAATATGATTATCGCTTATTTCAAAAGCAACACGTCCATATTTTTCAATAATGATTGGAACTCCATGTCCTGTATGATCAACAATATCTAAATCAGAAAATATCTTCATCAATCTTATATTTCTTGGCTTACTAATTCCACGATAAAAATCTTCTAATGATAAAGTATGCGGTAATCCTCCATGAGATAGTATTTCAATTCTATCATGAAAAAAAGATACTTGTGGTTCTGCAATAGACCAATCATTGTGAACAATTGCATTTACTATTGCTTCATTAACGCTATCATAATCAAATAAATAAGTATCAATTCTAGGCCTTACTGTAGTATTTGAAATACATATATTTTCAGATGCTATTCTGTTCATCATTTGTTTAAAGCCAAATATAATAGACTTATTTCCATAATCACTTCGTTGGGAAATGCTTGCTTTATTGATTCCACTAAATTTAACAAATATGAGTGAATATCTATTGTTATCTGACAATAATTCTGCCATTACATTATAATCCCCATTATTATTAACAAGTTTTAAATTTGTTTCAAAGGTATCATCATTAAGTTATATCCCATTTCTAAATACGAATTTTTAAGTGTAAAAAAAGATAATGTTTTTAAATTTGTAGGTGAGGAAACAATTATGTCATCATCAAAAAAACGCATTTTATATCTTTCCTTAATCTGCAATTCACTCATTTCTCTACAACTAGAACCTATTCTAATCATACAACCACTTGATGAAAATCCATATTTTTTTATGCAATATAATGGCGAAATGCCCTTTTTAACATTTATAACAATAACGGGTAATCCTTCTATAATTTCTAGTTCAGTTTTTACGCTATCAATTGCATTTGGTTCTATTTTGAGTGGTGATAATGTCCGAAATACTTCTTAAAGATTCATCAATTTTTTGTGCGCCACATACAGTTCCATCATCATTAATTCCAATATAAATTTTCCCGCCATCAGCATTAATAAAAGCTACAATTTCTTTGATAATTTGATCAGTATATTTTGACAATTTGATCAGTATATTTAGATTTAAGTTCTATTTTATTAGATTCAATGAACATTTTATATCTCCTCGTATCTTATTTTTTCATATTAAAACTATAACATTGTGTGCGACATTTTTCAACTACACAGCGACATTTACACCGACATTTTTTAAAAGTACATCGAATTTTCTTCCCTTATAATTATGTAGGTTTATAGTCCTGTTAGCTTTTGTTTTCTTACTACAGCTATCATTTTCTAGCAGAGGGCTTTCGTTTTCTTGCTGATACCTTTTATTTTCTAGTTGATTATAAAAAGAAAACAGGGGCTAAAAAATGAAACAAAAATCTTCAAATTTCAAGCAATACGCCTTAAAACATGGTAAAATACCATAAATAAAACTATTTTAAACAAAAAAGGCTTGATACATTATTTTATTTGTATCAAACCTATATTTCTAAAACCAGTGGTGCCCCTAGTAAGAGTCGGACTTACCTTTCAGCCTTACCATGGCTGCGTTCTACCGATGAACTATAAGGGCAAAAAAAGTGCCTTACCCACAACAAAAGCTAAGCTTAAGGCTGCTACCTTCCGATCCTGACCTGATTCACCGCCCCTGCTTGGGTAAAGCAAAATTATTGTATCATAACTTACTATTAAAAGCAAATCCTTTTTATTCTTTTTCCTTGCCTCTTAGCTCTTTAAAAAAGCTTTGTAGCAAGTTTTTACATTCTTCCTCCAAAATCCCCCCTTCATAGTGAATTTGTGGATTAGAAAAATTATATTTAAATAAATCGATATAAGATCCGGCACAGCCACCTTTTTTATTATAAGCTCCAAAATATACATTTTTAAGTCTGGCATTAATAATTGCACCTGCACACATTGGACAAGGTTCTAACGTGATATAAATTGAAGCCTCCTCAAGATGCCAGCATTTCATTTTTTTATTAGCTTTTTTTAAAGCTAATACTTCCGCATGCGAAAGAACATGATTATACCTCTCACGCATATTATGAGCTTTAGCAATTATCTTGTCATTATAAACAACAACACAGCCTATAGGCATTTCCTTCTTTTTATAAGCTTTTTTAGCCTCCTTTAAGGCTTCTAGCATATAATACTCATGACTAGCCACGATGTAATACCTTATGACATCTTCGACATCTTGCTTCGTATGACTCTTTAGCACCAACTAGCACAACAGGATCATCATCATAAGCCTCATGTCCATCAATTATTCTTTGAGTACGAGTAGCCTCTTCACCACAGCACATACAAATAGCTGTAAGCTTAGTAATTCTTTCAGCAATTGCAAGAAGAGATGGAATAATACCAAATGGCTTTCCCTTAAAATCTAGATCTAGACCAGCACAAATAACTCTAAGTCCCTTATTAGCTAAATTAGTTAATACACTAATCATACTCTCATCAAAAAATTGAACCTCATCAACAACAATTGCTTGAATATCATCAGTTATATAAGGAAGAATTTCTTTAGCTTCCTTAATATTTATCGCCTTTTTTTTATATTTAGAATGGCTTACAACCTCATCAATTGAATATCTATTATCGATTAAAGGCTTAAAGACTAAGAAGTTTTTATGAGCGTATTCCATTCTTGTAACTCTTCTAATTAGCTCTTCCGTTTTACCAGCAAACATTGGTCCACAAATAACCTCAATTCTTCCCCCTTGATTATTATAATAATTCACTTAAAACACCTTCCTAACAAACAAAAATATTATACCTTAATCGCAAAAAAGAGTAAAGAAAAAGTGGACCGTAAGATCCACCAATTTAAATTACTTCTTTAGATTATAACGCTTGTTGAATTGTTCAACACGACCAGCAGCTGAAGCAAATGCTTGCTTACCAGTATAGAATGGATGACAATTTGAGCAAGTATCTACACGGATTTCATCTAAAACTGAACCAGTTTCGAATTGAGCTCCACAAGTAGTACAAGTACAAATTACCTTCTTATAATCTGGATGAATACCTTTTTTCATAGTCTTTAATCTCCTTCCGCCATAGTTGTAGGTAACTATAGTAAGTTTTACCGATTTATAATACCATAGTTTTTATTTTTGTGCAAGTTTATTTTACAAATTTTATTTATTTTTTCTTTTTTTATCCCCATTATTAATTACAGGCGCTTCTACTTCTTTAAGACCAAGCATTTCTTTTAAATGCAAATAAGAATCATTATGAAGCTTAGGATCAATTTTATTAGCTTCTACAAGCATATTATTTTCACTATCAAAATAAAAGCCTGTATAAAAAACATTATCTCCCGTAAAGCTAAAATCAGGTAATCGCTTTAATGACGCTTCTGTTGGACGCAAGAAAAACTCAAAGCCTATAAATTCCTCACATTTATCTATTCCTTTAGTTGGCTTATCATTTGACTGACCTTGATTAAAATATCTATCATCATTTTCAATTAATATAACTTTATATGCTGTTTTCCCTTCTATTTTTATATAGCCTGACCCATATTGCTTAGAGGTCATCTTAAATCCAGCTTTATTAAGCTTAGCTTCTAAGGCTTCATATCCTTGTGCTTCGTAATAGCCCTTAGGATATAATTGCTTACGAGGCTTAAATACAATAAGCTTTGATATCATTGAATTCAATGATACCATTGATACTACTGACATAATCATAATTAGTACCATGAGCCATTTTTCATTTAATTTAAATACATATAAGCAAATTAAACCAATTAAAACCACAAATGAAACAATCGTTATAATAATTGTATTTTTTCTTGAAAGGGGTTTAAATCCAAACATTAGTACGCCTCCTTATCGACACAAGCTAAATCAAAATACATTGCTGTATTATAGCCCTCTATTTGTGTATCAAAATCTTTAAGTTCTCTATATCTTAAAAGCTGAGCATGATTTTCATCATAAATAAAATATTGCTCATAAGACTTTTTAGAAGCCTTAGCATTAATAAAACAATACTTCTTTATTTCTTCTGTTTTTTGTCTAAACACAACAATAATAACTTCATTTTCTGTATCAAAATCATCCATAGACGCTTCTTCTAAATAACCCTTAGCTATAGCATATTGCTTTAAAGATTCATTATCAAGCTTATAATTTTTAAACATTTCAAAATTATGCACTAAGCATATTTTAATTAAACATTTTTTATATTTACGAGTAGCTATAATAATATTATCGTCATCAACAAGTAATTCATCATGAGCATATATTAAATTATATTTTATATCATCATAAGGCTTTATATCATATCTTTCTTGAACCTTAATAGGTGAATCCTTATCTAATTCATCAACTATTTTTTCTGTTTTTTTATGATAAAAATTATATATTTTTTTTAGTAACATGAAATCAATCCTTCCGAGCCAATTATACCATTTATTTAAGTATTTAAAAAGACCAATTTGACATTCAAATATTTGATTGTTATAATTTTTTTAGGTGATAAAATGAAATATCCACAGTTTTTAAATAAAAAAGAAAATAATATAACCCTTATAGCCCCAAGCTTTGGTTGCACAACCGAGCCATATAATTCAAGGCTTAAGCTTGCAATAAAGCATTTTAATGATTTGGGCTTTAATATCATCAAGGGACCTAATATTTTTAATACAATTGGCTTTCGTTCAAATACAAACCTCCTATGTGCCAAGGAATTTATGGACAGCTATTTAAGTAATACTAACCTTCTTATGTCTGTTGGTGGTGGAAATCTAATGAATGAAATCCTTGATGATATTGATTTTAATCTAATTAAAGATAGTCCTCCTAAATGGTTTATGGGATATTCTGACAACACAAACCTAACCTTCACTCTTACAACCTTATGTGATGTAGCAACTCTTTATGGACCATGTGCACCTGAATTTGGACAAACAAAGCTTGATTTAAGTCTTTTAAAGGTAATTGATTTATTAAAAGGTAAACAGCTTGAATTCAAAGGTTATTCTCATTTTGAGCTTCAAAGCCTTAAAACAGAAGATAATCCTTATGTTAGTTATAATTATGATACTGTTAAAAAGCTTGTTTTAAATCAAAATAAAATTGAAATGGAAGGTCGTCTTCTTGGTGGTTGTATCGATTGTCTTACATATATTATTGGAACACCCTACGATAAAGTTAAAGAATTTAATGCCAAATATAAGGACGATGGTATTATTTGGTTTTTAGAAGCTTGTGATCTTGAAGCATGGAATCTAAAGCTTGCATTACTTCAAATGAAACGCTGTGGTTGGTTTGAAAATGCTAAAGGCTTTATCTTTGGACGTCCTCTTAAATACAATACTGATTTTATAGGACTTACAATGGATGATGCGGTTTTAGATGTTTTAAATGACTTAAATGCACCAATTATAATCAATGCTGATTTTGGTCATTTAAAGCCCCAAATTCCTATTATTTGTGGAAGCATTGCTAATATTAAAGCTAAAGATAATAATTTAAAAATTAGTTATAAGTTAATATAAACATAAAAGAGTCACTATAGACTCTTTTATTTGCTTTTTTATAACAAATTCAATGACATCATGATCAAGTTTATTCATATCCTACAAATAAAACTAATCAACACATTTTCCTGAGACTCTCCACGAGTACTTAGAGCTAGACAACGCAGATGTAAAGCCATATTTAAAGGTATATGTATATGACGATCCTTTCATCAAGTCACTTTTAGAAATTGTATCAGAATAAACAATATTTTCCTTAGAATCTAAAAGTTTAAACTCAATCGTACAAGTATTCATCTTAACTCTTGGAGTAATAGTAAAAGAAATTGATGTCAAACCTTCTGATTTTGTAATATCATAATCAGAACTAGTAATATTTCTTTCAACAATTTTATCAACTATATTTCCTGAAGAATCACTATTACTACTAATTTTATAAATTATGAAAACACTTAGTGGAAAAATCACAAAAACAATGAGTAAAGCAATTAAAAATGGTTTTACACCACTTTTCTTTTTCACTGGTTGTGTATTATAACTATAAATTATCTCTGGCTCATCATCGACTATTTCTTTACTAATTGAAGATTCTACTATTGCCTGCGTCAAAGCATTTCCACAAAATTTACAAAATTTCGAATCATCTTCAATTTCCTTACCACAATACTTGCAAAACATAACAATCCCTCCAAACTAATAGGCTTAATGAAACTAGGCCCAACTTCTAATCTAATTATAACACACTTTTATTATGTTTAAATTATTTTGTCAAAAATTGTTTTTTATTTTATCAAAATTAAATGGAGCTTATAGGTAAAATCAAAGCTCCATCACTTATAATAGAAATTTTATCAGCTTTACAAATAATAGCGTTCTTGCCTTTTTCATACCTAGTATTTTGAAGCATCCTAAAGCCTTTAGTATTACTTGCGTTAAACATATGCAAAGCCTTAATTTCAACACAGGAAAGAACTCCATTTTTTAATAATATTAAATCGACCTTATTTTGTTCGCTATCCCTATAATAATATAGCTGTTGCATTTGGCCATCATTCATATAACTTTTTCTTATTTCATTAAAAATAAAAGTTTCAAAGAATCTTCCTTTTAAAAAACTTTTTTGTAACGTCTGTGCACTATCAATACCACATAAATATGCTGCAAATCCAGTGTCAAAAAAATACATTTTAGGTCTTTTAACTACTCTTTTAATGATCGATTCTTCGTTATATGTTTCAACTAGATAAACAATGCCCGTTTTAACTAAAACAGAAATCCATGCTTTTATTGTATTTGTTGAGACACCAACCTGCTTAGAATAATTATCATATACTAATTCTTTTAAATCTTTTTCCAAATATGTTGTTAAATATGATGAATAAAATAGCTGTGTTTTCATATTCAAATCATCATATAAAACAGGGAAAAATCCTCTTACAATATATTTAAAAGCTTTTGTCTTTGAAATCCTGATAATATATATAATCCATTACTTTTTTATTCCCATTTTTGAGTCTTGATTCATTTACTATTTTTTCAAGCTCGGGAAAAAGCTCTGGAGTCTTTTGAACCTCATCTATTATAACGGGAGTAGATGCATTTCTAAAAATATTTTAGGATCTGTAATTGCAGCTGACAGCTCTAATGAATCATCTAATGAAACATAAAAATAGCCTTTATTTACAAATGCATTATATAGCAAAGTATATTTGCCAGTAGCTCTAGGACATGTTAGTGAGGTTATTGGATAGTGCTTAATTGTATCTTCAATAACAAATTCAATATTTCTTTTTATCATAAAACACCTAATTTTTAAAATTTGCAATCATATTTACGTATTTTCTACAATGCAATTGCAAATTTTACTGAAATTTATTTACCTAAGCAAAATTTAGAAAATAACTCGTTAATTAATAATTCTGGTGATTCCTCCCCAATAATGCTTCCAAGCTTATACCAAGCATCCTTAATATCAATTTCAATCATATCAACATCAATGTGATTTAGACATGCATTATATGCTGATTTTAAAGAATCTAAAGCTTTACTCATTAATGCCACATGTCTTGTATTTGACAGATAATTATTATCATTAGCATTAAATTCATTTATTTTAGTTATATCTAATAAAGCCGTCTCAAGCAAAGCTATTCCCTCAGAATGAAGAGCCGAAATATCTATATGTGGTATATCTAAATTAATTTTTCTTGGTAAATCCGTTTTGTTAAAAATAATGATTCTTTGTTTAGACTCGGTTAGCTTTAAAAGCTCCTTGTCCTCTTCCTCTAAAGGGTGTGATGAATCTAACACTAAAAGACATACCTCACATTCATCAATAGCCTTCTTAGAACGCTCAATACCAATCTTTTCCACAACATCCGTACTTTTTCTAATACCAGCTGTATCAACGAGCTTCAAGGTCACATTTCCAAGGGTTAACTCACCTTCGATAATATCTCTTGTTGTACCAGCTATATCAGTAACAATAGCCTTATCCTCTTCAAGAAGCATATTTAATAGCGATGACTTTCCAACATTAGGACGACCTACAATAGCAGTCTTAACTCCGTTAACAGCCATAACACCTAAACGTGAATGCTTTAAAATATCCTTCATTTCAGTAATTAAATCTTTTACGACAGGTTCAATAATTTCATCTGTCATAACCACTGCATCATCATATTCTGGATAATCAATATTTACCTCTATTTTAGCAATTAAATCTAAAAGCTTTTCTCTTAAAGCTTTAATAAGATTTGTTGTACCCTTACGAAGCGAATGAATTGAAGCTTTCAAGGCTAATTCATTTGATGAGCTAATTATATCCATAATCGCTTCTGATTGTGCAAGGTCTATTCGACCATTTAAAAATGCTCTTTTAGAGTATTCACCTGGTTCAGCCATTCTAGCACCATTTTTCAAAATTACCTCAAGTACTCTATTAGTATTATAAATACCACCATGACAGCTTATTTCACATGAATTTTCACCCGTAAATGACTTAGGTGCATGAAATACAGAAACCATTACCTCATCAATTATGTCTTTTCCATCAATTATATACCCATAATGAATAGTATTAGGCTTAGCTTCTTCTAAGCTTTTTCCTTTAAACACTTTATTTACAATAAAAATGGCATCATCTCCACTAACTCTAATTACTGAAATTGCTCCTACACCATAAGGAGTTGCAATCGCACAAATAGTATCATTAAACATAAAAATCACCTTACCTAAAGATAAGGTGATTATAGCATAAATTAATTAAAAGTGCTAGACACGACGACGCTTCTTAGCCTTAACAAAAGCAAATATAGAAAGACCAGCTAAAGCGACTCCACCAATAATGAAGAATATAGGATTTATACCATCGCTTTCTTTAGCATCCTCAAGGGTTAAATGAAGTTCTCCTTCTTTTTCAATACCATCACTATCATAACTAAATGAAATATTGTAATCACCAGCAGATGATGGAATCTTATTTAAATCTGAGGTTATTTTAAGATTATCATAAGAAATACCTTTATTTAAGAGCTTATCTCCAATCAATTTTAAAAGCTCGTTACTGTCAAAGCCTCTTGTAATGCTTGAAGCTGTAAGAATTGTCTTTGAAACAGGTTCTATTTTCTTAGAATCAATAACATTCAAATTTAAGACACCATTTTTAGTTTCCCCCTCCACAACATAGGTGAAATCAAGCTTATATTCTCCTTCTTCAGTTGGAATAATCGCCTCATCAGAAAGTAACACACTACTTGCTTCTACACCTTGTTCACGAAGTGCTTGCATAACCATAATAATAATTTCATCATTTGTCATTTTACTTAACTCTTCGGTTAAATAAACGGTCTTTTTTACAAATAGCTCAGGTGGAATATCATCAATAATATTTATCGTAATTGTTTTATATATAACGTCACCTGTTTCAAATTCACATTCAATTTCAACATTGAAGCTATTTGGATAGCTCATCCTGTTATAGATTAAATTAATATCATCATCACTCATTGCCAATTCATATGATTGATTATAATAATCACCACTATACTCATCTAAAATTCGATTAATATCAAAATTACCTATTTGTGATAAATATATATCACATTCGTCTGGTCCTAGAATTTGAGCATCTCTTTTTTCATAAACCATAATATTAAGCTTATATTCTTTATAGTTTCCGGAACGATCTCTTGCAAAAATATTAGCATAATAATTACCAGCCTTTTGTTCATAATTCCAATCTGTGACTGTAATATCTCTTATAATCATTCCATTATCAACACAATAAAAATTTTCGATAACTTTTTCTTTTGTTAATTCAACCTCATTTGAAGTAACTAAAGTATAGCTTTTATCTGTTGTATAATATTCAGAAGTTCCTGCAAAAGCTGAAAAGCCATCAAAATTACATTCATCAAGCTGTGAAACACGACGCATATCTAGTTCTTCAACAACCTCATCAGACAGCATTCCTTTAGGAACTCCAAAATCAGTAATTTCAACATAACCATCCTTGCCTGAATTGTTTTGAATATATGCTCTTGCATACCATCCACCTAATTGCCAGTTTGTCGTTAAATCCTCTGATGGGCCGTCATCATAATACATTGTATAACTAACTGGTAATACATCATTAAAATTACCAATAAAATTTTGTGAGCCATAGATAACAAATATCTCATCCTTTTTGATAGGATATGCACCAGTTGTTCTGACAAAATAATCACCATCTTCATACTGACCATAATTAATGTCACTATAGGATATTATTGTTTTTCCAACACCAATATCAAGCTTTGTAAATCCTTCTGCAGAAGCATTTAAAGCTTGAAGTGAAACAATAACCCCTGCAGCTAATGAAAATAAAATCTTTTTTATTTTTTTCATTTTTACACCTCCATTATAATAAAGAGGCGAAAAATGCGATTTTTTTTAATTTTTTTTTGCATTTTCTCGTATGAAAGCGTTTTCAAGAGACAAAATCAGATTAAATTTAATGTAAAATCAATAAAAAAGGTTAAGTAATCACCTAACCAAAAACTTATTTTTTTCTTCTGTTTTTAATTTTCACCAATTTTATACTGAATATTTATCGCTTTTTTTGTGTAATTATACTAGCTAGGAAACATAAAATTATCATATATAAAATAAGCACCAATAAGTAATACCAATTGCTAGAATTAAAATTGTAAGGCTCATTAAATACCGTTTTAGCGCCTGTTGCAAAGCGTCCTAAATATACTGCAGGATAAAAGGGTAAAAAGCTTGATATAATCATAAATCCACCCATAGATTCAATAGGCATCCAAGCACCACCCAGTATTCCTGATGCTGAAATTAATATTGATGAAACACCAGGTGCAGCAGTATCACTTAGTAACATTCCAAGTATAATACCTAAAAAAATAAAAATTAATGAAATAGGAATATTCACAAGTATCAACATAAAAGCACTTATAATATTAAAATACGTTGTCTTTAAAATTAAAGATACTATAAATCCCGTTAAAATAGCCAAAATCTCTTGAATAAATGATCCAACAATCCCAACAACTAAATAACAAATTAAAATATGTCGGGTTTTAATGGGGGCTATATATATCCGTCTTAACACAGCTGATTTCATATCCTTAGAAATAGTTAAAGAAAAAGTAAGCGTGATAAAGGAAAAAGAAAAAACAATTATACCAGGAATAATAGATTCCATTTCAAATATTTGTGTTGTACCATTTGTATAATGATTTATTATTGCAAAAAGGAAAATCATTAGAATCGGCATACATACACAAAAAACGTATACAACCGGATCTCTTAATATTTCAAAAAATGTTTTCTTTAATAAAGCCTTATATTTCATCACTTTCACCTACAATCTTAACAAATGCGTCCTCAAATGAATCACAGCCTGAAAGTTCTTTTATATCATTTACAGTTCCTTTTGACGCAACATGACCCTTCGACAAAATTATTACATCTTCACATAAGGATTCAATTTCTTCTAAATAATGTGATGTTAAAACAATTGTTGTTGACATACTAATTTTCGTTATAATGCGCCATAAATCGCGTCTAGCAATAATATCTAATCCTAATGTCGGTTCATCAAGAAAAAGGATTCTAGGCCTTGTTATAAGCGAAATTGCAATAGATAGGCGCTTCTTATAGCCTCCGGATAATGTTTTAGAACGTTTATTTTTAACTTCTTTTAGATTAAATAGCATCATGATATCATCAATAAGCATAGCATCATTAATACCATATAAATGCTCAAAAAACTCTAAATTTTCATATACTGTTAAATTAGATATAATCGCACTTTCTTGAGGAGATACATTGACTATTTTTCTTATTTCATCAATATTTTTTATATCAATGCCAAATATTGATATAGTTCCATTATCAGGTTTTATCTCACCAGTCAAAATTTTAATCAGTGTTGATTTCCCAGCACCATTAGTTCCTAAAAGCCCTGTGATTTTATTTTCTAAAATTTCTAAACTTATATTATCTAAAGCTTTTACATCTTTATATGCTTTAGAAACATTTTTAACAACTATTTTATTCATAATTTAATTCCTCTTATAATATAATTTTAAAGCTTCAAATTGATGCTTTAAAAGACTATCAATCTCTTCATCTGAAAACATCATATATCCGTTAATAATACCACAGGCAATTCCATATGAGAAAATCCAGCTTTGATTAAAAAACATAAGAGCATCTTCAAAAGAATAACCTCCAGCCTTCATAATACCCTCAACGATTTGCTTGTTAAATTTATCCTCTTCAGGCGTTTTTACATAATCCTTTTCAAAAATAAAAGAAAAGATGTTTTTATATTCTTTTGCATAATTAATCATTCCCTTTAGGCATCCCATAAAAAGAGTGTTTTCTTTTTTTAAATTAGTTAAAATATATGTTTCATAATGTTCCTTGGCTTTTTTTAAAACATTAAGTTTTAAATCATTCATATTTTGAAACTGAAAATATATTGGTTGGGTTGAGCATTTTAAATGACTAGCTAAGCTTCTAGCGTTTAAATTTTCATATCCTTTTTCTTTAATAAAATTTAAAGCTGATTCAATAATTTCTTCTGATGTAATCTTTTTTATCGCCATTGTATCACCTCAAATAACATATGTTATATATAACAACTGTTATTATAATATTATTTTTTCTTTTAGTCAAATAAAACTTCTGCGACACAGGACCAAGAAGTCCTGGTATCGTAATAAATTTTCCTAAACAAAAAAATCACATAATCGTAAACAATCATGTGATTTCTTTAAAAATTAATAGAATACCTGAATTCTAATGAACTTCAAATGGTGGTCCAGGCGGGGGTCGAACTCGAATTACACACATAAAACAACCATTTAAGTAATTATTATTGTAAGAAGATATAAATATTAATAAATGACTTCTAGAACGCCCCTAGAAGCGATTATTTCACGGCCTAAGTCATTCATTGAATAGAACACATTAATAGCCGTTATGTAATAATTGATGGTACGCAAGGAACGGCCCAACAACTCCATCAAATCGCGCTTAGTCAAGTCTTTTACTTGCCGAACTTCTAACAGGTAATAAATCGTTAACCCGTTGATTAATGAATCATTATGATTTCTCATTTCTAACACCTCAATTTTTAATACTATTGATAATTAATATTACCAATAGCAATATTAAAATAACATATGGGTATGCTGCAATGTTGCATTATAAAAAAATTAATTAAATATTTAGCTCATTTTTTTATGAGTGAGCATAAGACGGCGCAATTATATTAAAACAAGCGAGCCCGTCCCGGGCTCGTATAATTGCGCCTAGCAATTTAACAATTTAACGCGTAAGCGTTCGCGAAATTTTGCAAAATGAAAGCCTTTTGGCGCGTTTTTTGTGACCTTCACATAAAAACACGCATTAACAAAAGGCTTTTATAATTTTTACACAATATTTCAAAGAACACTAAAAGACCGTTAAAAAGCGGATTTTTTGAAAAAATATTAATATTTATTATTTTTTAATTTATAAAATTAAATAAATTATACTTTTCGCTATAGGCTCGTTGATTTTTTCTTTCTTGGGCTTTGTTGGCCTCTGATTCGATATAATTTTCATCGTGGAATTTATCCCACGTTAAAACATAATAAGATTTATTAAAGCGATTTGTAAACGATAATATAACATCATCATTTAAATTCACAAGGGCTATTTTAGAGCCTAACAAGCCCCTTGAATAATGTATTTTATTTCCTGTTTTTTCAATGTACTTGATAATATAATCAAGTGTGTTTGTATACTTGATTATCGTTGAATTTACAGGCGCAAAATCATTACGGCCGAATCTTATTTTAAAATATTCGGATTCATTCCAAACATCAAGCGTTTTTGTTTTAAGATTATAATGCTTATGTTCTTTAATTTTTAGAATCTCTTTTAAATCATCAGGGACATTCATTAATAAATGAGCGTGGACGCGTTCATTCTTTTCTCCCTCTTCAAAAACTAACATGTATTTTAAATTATGCCTTACTTTCAGATTTGCCAATAATTTTAATAATTTTGTTTTAAAAATCTCAGGATCTGATATTAAGCCATCATCATATGTTATTGTTGTAAAATAATTCCAATCATTAAAAAAAGCTTTATCCTTAAAAGTCTTTTTTCTTTTATAAATGGATTGTCTAATTGCGTAATATCTTTCGCGTGCGAATTTATTTGAACATTCTTTCAATAATTCATCGTCAAAATAACCGGGCTCATCTTGGTGTGATTCTTGCCATTTTAAGGCCATAAAATTCATTACTTTTGAAGCCTTATAAATGCCCTGATTTATAGCTTCTTCATAATAGCTTTGCAATTCTTCTCTATAATAAAATGATGGGTTTTTATCCTTTGATTTTTTCTTATTCTCTTTTTCAAGGATAGGCGAACCATAATAAAAATGACCATCATATTTAATATTTAATCGAATATAAGCTTTATTTAATTGTATATTTTCGTATGTTTGAATATCCATTTTATCACCCTCATTTAAACCACAAATAAAAATATATTCCAATTCCTCCAACACAAAAGGGGGCGGCTTCCCCGGACCCCTAGAGGCGTAAGCCTTGGCCAAGCTAAAGCATTGCCATGCTTACGTGCTAAAGCATACCGGGGGCCGTCTTTTATGTTGGATTTTCTCGGCATAAAATTTTATTTGTTCATCACTCATTTTTAAAATAATGCTAATTGTTCATAAGCTTTATTAATTTTATCTAGCTCGCACCATTTAAATAATTCTTTTTTTACAAATTCTATAAAATCATCACTTTCAATTTTATCCCAAGATAAATCAAAATTTACATGTCGATTATTTTTTAAAATATCGGATTCATTATCAAAATTATTATAACAATCAAATGATAAAAGAAAAGAATCCCTATTAAAATAACAACTAAGATTGACAAAACAACGTTTATATTTTGGACAAGAAAAAATAATTAAAATGGCATCTTCTTCTGAGATATGAAAATATTTCTCATAAGATAAATATAAATGTTTTTCACATTTTATAAATTTGCTTAAATAATCGTATAACTTATTATTTATTTCCATTGCTTTTTCATATCGCTTTTTAAGCTTTAAATCTTCCATTTTTAAAGCCCTCAATCTAAATAATCAAATATGTTTAAAATGCCGTTTGATTTGCGTGTTTGTTCTTCTTCCTGGGTTTCAGTTCCATTTATCCACGAATAAGCCTTTTTATAAAATTCTTTTTCAATCTCAAAGCCATAGCTTTTACGACGCAAATTTCTTGCAGCGATAAGGCTTGAACCACTACCGGCGCAAGGGTCAATGATAACGTCGCCCTCATCTGTAAACAATTCGATTAATTTTTCTAGCAATTTAACGGGCTTTTGTGTTGGGTGTAATTTTGGGCTTCTCGTGTCCCTTTCCCACGTCATCCAATTAAATTGCATCTTACCATTATTATTAAATTTTGGTAATTTATTACGATATAAAACAATGGCATATTCACAAGCTCCAACAATTTTCATATTTGCTTTTAGTACTTGGCCACTATAATTTTTAATAAAAACCAAAGGATAAGAATTAATTAATCCGTGTTTTTTAGCTTCATCAATAACAATTTGAATTTGATTAAATGCACAAAACACAATCATAGCCGGGGCTTTGTTCTTCTCTTTTGGTTCGGGTTTTAAATACCTTGAACAAAAATCAAAAAAATTACTTATCCTAAAATCTTCATCCGTTTTAAAGAATGTTTGACCGGCCTTTTCTGATTCGCCGTTCTTATTGTCTCCGCCCTCATACCATGATGGATTTGATGCATAAGCATTCACACCCAAATTATAAGGGATATCGGCAATTATTAATTGGGCCTTTGGTATATTGTATTGTTTTGCATTTTCGAAATGGTCATTATAAATTTCACATGGTAATTTATTTGTATAAATATTACCATTTATTTTTTTACTAACATAAACATCATTAATCATAATAATTAAAACCTCTATTTCTTTTTATTATTTTGTATTTGTTGATATTTTCCTAAATTTTCAAGCTCTCTTATAAAATAACTATTTTGTTTATTAAATTCGTCGGTTGTTGCATAAATTGATTTATAAGGCATCAAATCATTTAAACCCTTTTCACTGTCTAATTTTAGGGGCTTAAAATAATCTTGATAACAATCTGTTGCGTATCTTTCGGCATAGATTTTTTTAAATGCTAAATAATACTTGATGCGATTATCTTTTTCGATTGAATCGCCGTTTACATCGTATTTATTAAAAATCACTTCATGATAATTATAATTATTCTCTACGCTTAAAATGTGCTTATAAATCAACGCATTAACATTCTTTAATAAATAGCCTAATAACCCGTTATCGCCTCGATAATAGCGATAATCAAGCATCAATTTATTAATGGATTCATTCATTTTGTGACAAATCCATTTTTCAAAATAAAAGGGCATTGCACATTTATTTTTATTTACTTTTGTTATAGCTACAATTTCGGCTAAATCTCTAACATCGGCGCCAAGGCTCATGGCTCTTTGGTCATCCATTAATACTTTTACAAATGGGTAATTCTCAATTGTGGCCGTATGTCTACATAATTTTAACCAATGATTAAATAAATCATTTGTTTGATTGGTGGCTTCATCGTTTTTCTTTTGGCCTGCCGTGTCATATTTATTGCCTCGTTCTTTTCCGATTTCCGTTAAATTGATAATACCAAATTCAAAAATGTTTTGATTTTCATTATCTTGAATAATTTTTCGGCCGATTCTCAACATATCAAAGTCAAGAACATGCGCGAATTTGGATTCATCTTTTCTATTTTCGATTTTACGTTTAAAAAAATCAGTATCAACTTTTGGAAAATTGCCTAAATCTTTTTTAATTAAATCATCACGGATTGAATAATTAGAAATTAAAAGCGATGATTGAATTATATATATAAAATATTCTTGTGCATAATTTTTTAACATATCCCACAGATAAACAATATTTAATTTATCGTTATAATATAGACCATATTTTTCAAAATCATAATCAAAGCAATTTTCTTTTGTTCTTTGTTTATTAAAGATATTTTCTTTATTTGAAACAAATAATTTTATTGTTGCTAGATTATAAATTGTATGATTTTTAAATTGCTTCTTTAATTCGTTTTCAAAATTGATAAAAGGGAAATCCTTAAATTTTGATTGGTTATTTGATAACAATTCAAGGGCTTTATTTTTAAAAATAACATTATAAGATAGGGCCATATCTGTTATGGTTGACGTCTTACAACTTCCCATTGTTCCCGTTAAAAAATCAACAATAGGGGCTTTATTTAAATAATCAATATTCTTTTCTTCATGTCTATGTCTAAATTTACGCGCTAGCATTCTTCTAACGATAAAAAAGGCAATTATTAAGGCGATTATAAAATAAGGCCTTAAAGCTAAAATTAAGGGGTTTAAATCATCAAAGATATTAATGATTGGAATGAATGAAACGTTTTTCAAATCAAAAAGCATTGAAATATAATAAACAATAAAATCAACGATTAACGCGCCACCATTAAAGAAAAATACAACAAGAATCAACGCTATAATTAAATAAAACTTATGATTCTTTAAAAATTCAATATAGCTTTTAATAACGGACTTTAATTTTAAATAATTCTTTTCATAATACTTTTTAAAGAATTTCAAGGGCTTTGTATCTTCATTATATTTATTATTTTCATTGTCTTTATAATTTGATATAATAATCATTTTAAAGCCGTAAAACAAAGGTATAATGCAAATAAAGAAATATGAAACATAAATGAAAATACCAATCATCTTTAAAAGGAAAAAAGCACAAAATGAAACAAAACATTTTAAATTAAAAACATTATTGAAAAAATTGTTAAAATATTTTTTTACCCCATCAAAACTATCAACAGGCAATTTTATATGATCAGAAAAGAAATAATCTTTTTTATAATATTCAAAACCTGATGTTATAACTTTAAAATTATATTTAAAGGTATATCCGAATGTTTTAAATGAATCAAAATATTTAATGAATAAAAAGGCACATAGCCCCGATAAAAGAATTATCGAAGCTATATGACTATGATTTTTTTTAATGAATTTCTTGATTTTTTCCATATTATACCCCCGAAAAATTGAAACAATAAATAATATAACCAATTAAAAATAAAGTGCCGATAAAAGCCAATATTTTTAATATTTTTTTGATAACCATATTAGCACCTCAAAAGATTATTCTTTCTTTTTAAACAACTTTATAATCGCTTTTATACATTTTATAATTGCATTTACAATGGTAATAATTAAAGGCATACACACAATTGATAAAAGCACAATTATAATTGTTTTAAATGTTTTATAATATTTTTCTAAATCAATGCCGAATGTATCTTTTAAAAATTTTAAAATTCTTTGCCAAATACTTAAATCAGGGTCATCCGGTTCCGTTGGTGTTGTTGGTGGGTTTTGTGTTCCTGGGTCTTTCCCGTTATTATCAGTTATACCACCATTTTCATCAACCTTATAATCGTCTCTTAATTTGCCGTCCATATCGTAGACTTTGCCATCTTCAATATGTAATCCATCTTTATAACATGACCCCGTAATTATTTGATTATCAACTTCATATCGACATTGAATAATATCAAAATTTTGAGGTAAAATATCAAAATTAAAAGACCAACTATAATAATTATTTTGACTATCATCTTGAGGCCTTAATTTATGTAAATAACCATTCCAAGAATTCGCACCAAGTCCAAACAAATCACCGGCATTATTTAAAGAGGTCCATGCATTAAAATATGAACCAAATGAAGCATCGGCTACTTTTTGCGAAACAACTTTTTTATTTTTACCAAAATAATATTGTGCCGTGACTTCAACGGCATTTTCAATTGCAAATCCTGTTTCCTTTTCTTGAAGCGAAAAACGAACAATTGTATAACTTCCATGCATTATATCAAGACCATTATAAAGTTCTTTTTTTGCTTCAACACATACGCTTGTATGTGTTGAAACATATCTAAATTTGACATTTTGTTCAGAAACATCAATATATTTATTACCAAAATAAAAACCTTTAATATAATATGTACAAGTTCCCTTTTCACTTACTTTATAATTAATTGTTTGATATGTACCAATAAATTTATTATCAAAATTTGGGTCCTCATATCCTGAAACCTTTGAAAGCTCAACAATATCATCATTTAATTTTACTTTAGTTAAATTTGAATTTGCATAAATATTTGAAAATTGAAAATTAATACAATCGGTATTTGTTGATTCTTCATATAAAGCCTTAACATTTTCAAGCTTTGGAGCTTCTACAACCACATCATCGGGATTTGTATTTCCTCCGGTATCACCCTTTTCATAAACGCTTGCAAATGTAAAATTACAATTTGAGGAATTATAGAAACAATCAACACTATTCGATTTATAATCGCATCCTGATTCTTGTAATGAAGATGTACCCGTTATTTCACTTATTTTATAAGTTCTTGATTCGTCACGATTAGCATAATTTAAATTTAATCTTAATTTTAAAATATAATATTCATAACCTGAATCATAAACTATATTACCCTTATCACGATTTTCAACTTGTGCCATAAGCCCATCTGAATTAAATGAATTTTCTAAATAATGATAATTTTCAAAAGATGAACAATATGTCATATACCCGACATTATCAAATGTATGAGATCCATTTAAATCAGTTGAAAAATCGGTTGAATAGTCAATGTTATTGACTGATAATTTGACATTAAATCCTAAGTTATTCACAACCGAAGATAATGATGATGGTTTATCGCCTGAATAATAGGGGGTTGCATCTAAATAACGCGAAACGCGGTTATAAAAATAAAAATATTGTACAACTTGCTTATTTTTTTCGGTGTAATTTTCTTCCATTGTAAGCAATTTCCAAGCAAAATTACTATCATTTTGATTTGATTCATAATTAAAATCATTTGATGAATCAATTTTTCCATATGAATTAAAAACATCTTGATTTGTTAAATCATAGCCTAAATAATTCAAATCATCAATTAAATTTGAATCCTTTGTCACAATATAATCAGGCAGATTATAAGCTCCAACTTGAAACAAATTACACCCAATATATAAAGATGTAAGACCAATCATTAAGATAAATAATAAACATTTCCAACGTCTATTATTAAATATTTTTTTTATCATTCTTTCACTTCCTTATTTTTCAAATAATATTCCACTTCTTCCCCGTTGCCGTATGCAATCATTTTGCCAAGGAAACAACCTATAAAAAACGAAAGCAGGCACCACACAACAAAAGCAATACAAATTATTAAAAATTTAAACATCTTCATTCGCTCCTTTTTATTTCAAAAAAATAAGCTTAAGAATTATATTATTTAATTTTTCTTAAGCTTAATTATTATTAATTTTTTAATTAACATTCATTAATTGTCACACTTGAACCAATAACCAAATTATCTAATGATTGTGTTGAAACTTTAGAAAATGAATGATGTATCATTTACTGATAAAGAAGTAGCCTTTAAATACGAATTATTATTCAAACTTGCATAACCAACAAATAAAGCTTGGTCTTCCGTGTCATTAAATTTAAAATCCTTAGTTAAATACGTAATCCCATTATATTCTAAATGATATTCAACATACATTTTTGCTTTTGTGCCATTAACATCATTCATAAAATCACGAGCACTCCCATAACCATCAGGAATACCTTGTCCATTATAAAAATCGTAAAATGTTGAAGATGATGTCACAGCAAAATCTTGATAACCATAATCATTTTTTGAACATAAATGAGAATTATTTTCACCACCAAATTTAATAACCACTCCATCAATTACAACATTACCAGCTAAAGTACCACCACTAGTACTAACTTTATTTGAGAGAATTACATATTGTACATAAAGCATAATATTATCACCAGGTTCAATAGCGTTATAAGCCTTTTGAGAATCAAAAATCACATTACGTCCTAAATAATCAAGCGTACATTCTTTACTTAAATTAGAACCATCAGTTGTTTTAACTACTAATTTAATTTTATAAGTCCATTCCTTTAGAGATTGAATAGTACATTGAGATGTATCGCCATTAACTGTCATTTTTACATAATCCGTAACAGTGCCATGATTTCCACCATCGGCCCATTGTAATGTCCACGTTAATTTTTTATTAACAGTATCATCCGGTAATACTGTACATGTAACCGTCAATGTATTATTAGATGTTGCTTGTTTAGCATAACGCGTAAAAGTAATTTGCTTTGGCATCTCATGAACACCATCATTTTTACCAGCTTCAACACCATCAACATATACACCGCCCGATGCATTATTAACATCTTCATTCTCTCCGGGTGTAGGTGTTGGGGGTGTAGGGTTAATTATGTTATCAAACCAATTTTTAATATTATCCCTAAAATGGTAAGCTGTGCCAATACCGGCACCAATAACACCAACGGCAAGCACACCAACGGCAAGCGTTTTTAAAATTCCTTTATTTTTAGCCATTTTTTCATCACTCCTTTATTATTTTTTTTGCTCTTGGCTTTGAGCATCTTTTACATTTTTGATTTGTTGGGCAAGCTCGAGAATTGATTTTGATGTTTGGCCACCGGCTTTTAATTTACATGTCAATTCAATAGGGCCATCCACAACTAAGGCATAATAATTTTTAAGTTGATGGACTACACCATTATCATCTGTAAAGGTCCCATCTTCTACATACACATCAACATTATTCGAAAGCTTATATAGACTATCTAAATATTGATATCCATCAATATCAGCAGGGGTCATATAAGCATTAAAACGTTGACCTTTATATACAACAGGGATAAAATATCTGAATCTATCCTCGCCCTGATTTTTGTATGTATCTCTTTCAAGCTTTGCAAAAATATTACGTGCTTTCTTTTCTTCTTGTTGAACATTTTTATTTGTATTTTTTGTATTTTCCATTTTATAATTAAACTCCGGTTTTTTTCCTTAGACGCTAAGCCGGAAAACATCATTAAATTAAAATAAATAAATTAAAACATTAAATAATTAATTACTTGCATCTATTAGATGCTTTTACTTTATAAATACGTTGGCATATATCACAAATGTACCAATAATCTTTATCAGACTTTGTACATAAACCAATGTAATTACCTAAAACAATTGAAATTGTTGTTAGCTCATTAGATGATAAACAATAATTAAAATCGCCTTTTAAATAATTAGATTCTATTTTATTCCAAACATTATTAATCGCTTCCGATGAACAATAGGGATTATCTTCAATTATAAAATCATTATCATCTTTGATATAGCTAAAGGCACCAAGGATGATTTCAATTTCTGATTCCATAAAATCAATATCATAATGAACCATATTAAGCACCTATAAAGAAATTAGAGGACCTTACAAATTTACTTAATACATCCCTAAGCTTATGAATTACTATCATTTCATAACTATCACTAGAAACGAATGCAAGTACAATATTTGATAAATCAAAATAATCAATTGTAATATGTAAATCCGCTTCTGATGCATTTTTATCTTTTGAAAGATAAATTTCTACACGATCAGGGAAACATATAAAATTACTAATTTTTAAATCATAATTATAATTAGCTATAAAACTAATAACAATCGCTTTTAAAGCTGCAACATTTATTTTCTTTTGCTTTGTTAACAATTCAACATAAATAATATTTGAAGCAAAATAGCAATCGCATTCTTCCGGTGTTTGGTCCACTTCAAAATATTCAACAAGGTCATTTATTCCCATTGTTCTAAAACCTTTATTATTACTTGGACAAATTGAAAATAAAATATATTTACATTTTGATGAATCTTCGAAATTATTAAAAGGCTTATAACCTTTTTGTAATAAACCTGTATATAGTTTGATTGCTTCGTCCCTTGTTTTACAAAGAACATCAAAAGCCGAATTTGAATAACATTCTAATAAAAAATTGAGTGTTTCTCTATCTTGTTTAAAAAACATAATTATAATAATACTCCGGTTTTTTTCTTTCTTAGGCCAAACCGGAAAACCTGAAAAGTAATTTGATTAAATGAAGATTAGGATATTTTTTTATTATTTTTAGCCTTATGCTAAAACAACCAGGCCATTACGGCACACCTTTTTTTAAGTCCATATTGTAAAATCCTCGCTTTCCGAGTTTACAAAAACTAATAATTACGCTATAATTCGTTTGGTGGTTGAATTTAATAACGCAATTAAAGGCTTTTATTAGCTCTTTTTTTGCTATTGCATAGGGTACAATTTGTACCTTGACTATATAATAGTACAATTTGTACCATAATGCAAGCGTTATTTTTAAAAAAATGAGGTGTTAAAATGAATTTTGCTAAAAATCTAAAAGATTTAATTGAAAAAGATGGAAAAAAAGCCGAAAATTTAAAAAAATTAATGAACGCTTTAGGACTCCAAGAACCAAGAACAATAAGAAATTATATGAACGGAACAAGAGAACCAAACCTTGATAATTTAGAAAAAATTAAAAATACCCTTGCCTGTTCTTACGACGATTTATTAAAATAATCTAATTATAAAACCAAGATCGGAAGAGCG